>CEVA01080753.1_pt1 | contig 40794 bp, 32 predicted proteins | sample 361521 | NCBI WGS metagenome assembly CEVA01 (sample SAMEA2622823, study PRJEB7988) | marine metagenome | isolation source: saline water (ENVO:00002010), including | reverse complement strand
TGTTAATCCGCAGGTCCCCCGTTCGAGTCGGGGAGGGGGAGCCAATTTTCACCCATCTTCTCTTTCTAGACAAACTCATCTTTGTAAACTATTCTTTGTACTGTGTTTTTTCTCAAGCCGTGCTATATTATTGCGCCATTAGTCAATGATTTATAACAACTCATTGCACCAAGGTTGTATGTAATAACGGTTAAATTACACTAGTAGAGATTAGGCCGCTGTGATAATTCGCCGTCTCACATGGCACGCTCGCGCATGTGAATGGACTCTTTGCCAAAGTTCAGTCGCGATTAGGATTTATCGTTTAGCTGGTTAAATAATAAGGATAAAGCTAAGTTGAAACGGTTCACCCTCTTACAATTTTCTTTATGGCTACTGGCATTGTGTGCCGGTATTATCGCTAATGTGATGGTTTTTCACTCTTACAGTGTGGAAAAGCAAGAACAAATGCAGGTAAGCTTGCAGCGGTATTTAGATAGCCATCCGCAAATTACAGTCGCCGATGGTCCCGCTATGGCAGAGCAATTGTTTGCCACCATGAACTTGAAAAACCTATGGCTAAGAGATGCCGAAGGTGAGGTATTAGCAAACAAAACACACCGTCAGAATAGCGCACTACTTTCACAAGTGGCTCAGTCTCAGTTCAACAGTGTCCGCAGCCAGTACGCGGTCAGCAGCAATGGTGAGCTGCGCATAGAGTTTATTGCCGATTTAGACGATGTAGCGAAAACATTTGAAGTTGGGTTACTGTATTTTGTATTAGTGATATCCCTGCTTGCACTGTTGCCTATCGCTAGTTTAAAAACGGCGTTCGTGGGATACCGCCGGCATGTGGCTGATATGATTTCAGCGATAATCGACCAATTTGTCAGCAATGGCGTGGTGCCAGATACCAGCAGCCGTGCATTCTCTGACGATAGTCAAAAGCAACGATTAGCCAGTCAAATCTCCCCTGCCCTCAATCGCCTATCGACATACTTAGGCTCGCAACTCGACAATATTGCCAGCTCGGCAGTGGAAATAAAAAAAGAGGCCTATAAAGACGTCGTCACCGAACTGGGTAACCGCAACATGTTCGTGGAGTATTACGAACGTCACATTGAACACGTTCAAGGTGATTGTTTTGGCTGTATCGCCTTGGTACGAGGCACCGAATTGCAGCACATCAACCAGCGCAGCGGTTATCAGCAAGGCGATGAGTACATTCGCAGTATTGCTGAGATGCTCAGCGCCGTGGTCGGCAGTTATCGTGGCAGCAGCGTATTTCGCCTTAACAGCTCAGATTTTGCCGTGGTGTTACCTAATATTCCGCTAAAAGAAGCGGAGCGCTTTGCTAATAATGTTCAGTCTAAGCTAAACCAGTATCAGAAAATCCATGATCTAACCTCTGTCGCTTACACCGGCATCGTCTCCTACGAGCAAAATAAACCCCTAGGCGAGCTCCTGGCGAATGTTGATGTGGCGATGAATATTGCCCAGAGCAAACAAAATAACGCTTGGCACATTCAACGCCAAGAGGATATGAGTGCCAGCAGCAATCAAGGGTCGCAAAATTGGCGCAAAATGATCAACGACTTACTCGATAAGCAAAGCGTGACCTTAGTGATCCAAGCCATTATGCCGCTAGGTAAAAGCAACAATGCCTACTCAGAGATTCAGGCGCGATTTCGCGATGAGGAAGAGCATATCTTACCGACCTCTTCGTTTATGGCGATGGCCGATCAGTTAGGAAAATCGGTTGAACTGGATCAGATGATCATCGAACATGCTTTTCGGGCAATGAAAAGTAAAAACCTCAATGCACAGTATTTTGGGCTCAACGTGTCAGCCGCAAGCGCCCATGACGATAAATTTGTGATCTGGCTTGAGCGTCGACTCATGAAAGAAGGCGAATTAGCAGCTCGTCTCATCTTTGAGATTTCAGAGCTGGGACTGCAACAAAACATCGGCGCAAGCAAACGCTTTATTACCATGCTGCATCGCGCAGGCGCCCGTATTACCGTAGAGAAGTTTGGCGTAGGGCTAACGTCATTTAAGTTTTTCCGAGAGTTAAAGCCAGACTTTATCAAAATGGATGCCAGCTACACGCGCGGCCTAGAAGACGATAAGAATAACCAGTACTTCATGCGATTAATGGTTGATTTAGCGCACCGTATCGGCGTTAAAGTATTCGCTGAAGGCGTAGAGAGCCAAGAAGAGAAGCATATTATCGAGCAGCTTTGTCTTGATGGTGCACAAGGCTACTACATTGAAAAACCTCGGGAGCTGTAACACAGCTCCTTTCCTACACTTCCCCCCTCTAAGAGCAGATATGCAACACCGCGTGTTAAAGCAAGTTTGCTCTGCTCGCAATGTATAAATTAGCGCGATTGAATGCATATGGTCGGATGACGTCTGTTTCACCTTGTTATCGTTAGTGATATTAATTATCATTCGCCCCTCTATTTTAATACAACAAGGACAATACGTGCGCTTTCCCTTTTCTCTAATTATGCTTGCTCTTAGTGGTAACGTCATCGCCAAACAGAATAACAATGAAAACTTAGAACATATTATTGTGACTGGTAGCCGTGTCATAGAAAATATTGATGAAGTGCCAGCATCGGTGACGGTGATCACTCGAGAACAAATTGAGGCCCAGCTTAAGGTTAATCCAGAATTACAAAACCTGTTGCAAATGATGGTGCCAGGCATGGCGCCAAGCACAAATAGTTCAAGTAACACCGGGCAAACCTTACGCGGCAGAGCGCCCTTAGTGATGATTGACGGTGTCCCTCAGTCTACGCCGCTGCGTAATGGCTCTTTGGGTATACGCACACTCGACCCAAGCGTTATTGAACGCATTGAAGTCATCAAAGGGGCCACCTCGGTATATGGCAATGGCGCTGCAGGCGGCGTAATCAATTACATTACCAAAAAGCCGACAACGGCAGATGATTTTAGTGCAGAGCTTGATGTGTCAACACGATTCAGTGCCGTCAAAACTGATGAAACCTTAGGTGCACGCATCGAGGGCTCGGTCAGTGGCAGGGCTGACAAGTTTTCTTATTTAGCGACCATCAGCTATGAAGAAAATGGCGTACAGCGCGACGCCGAAGGCGATATTCTCGGCTTGCAATACGGACTCAGCGACGTACAAACGCACAATTACTTCACCAAATTAGGTTACGACTTTGATGCAGATAAGGCCCTCGCCTTCACTTACAACTACTATAAGTCGCAACAAAAAACAGATTTAGGCGATGTCTTTGGTAACGTCAATTCTGGCGATAAATCCTACGCGATTCATGTGCCGCCAGCACAGCAAAAGCAAGGCCGTCCCCAAGGCCCAAGTGGCAACACTAATGCCATGCTTAAGTACACCGATAACGCTATCTTCGCGCGCACCGCACTGACGCTAGACTTATATGCGCAAGATATTGAAAACGTGTTTTTCTTCTCTCCAAATCTTGCCAACCCAGATGAGGGTTATGATGGCGGTCAGTCGATCATTGCCTCGCAGAAACAGGGCCTGCGCGCCACGTTGAATACCTTGATAGATTTTGATAACACCGAAGCCACCTTTATTTATGGTATTGATGCGCTGCAAGACACCACATCTCAACCCTTAGTTGATGGCCGTGAGTGGGTCCCGGAAATGGACATGAGCAACCTTGCTGGCTTTTTTCAAAGTAAATGGGTGATGTTTGATGACTATGTTATCAAAGCCGGTGTACGCCATGAGGACATCGACCTCGAAGTTGATGATTATCGCACCCTTAAACTTTGCCGCAACGCCCAGCAATGCTCTGTGGCGTTCGAAGTGCGTGGTGATACCCTCAATTACACAGCCACCACCTACAATGTCGGGCTAAAATATAATGCGTATGAGCAATTTAGTCCGTTTTTTAGCTACTCTCAAGGTGCAGATATCTCGGATATTGGCCGCTTGCTGCGTAGCGCAACTGTGGATGATATTGCTCTGATCCGCACTGAAGCCGCACTTATCGACAATTACGAAGTGGGCTTTACGTCAGTACTTGATAGCCTGCGAATTGAAGCGTCCTTATATCGCAGCACCTCTGATTTGGGAACCACTAACCGTTTTGATGAAGCCACTGGCGTATACATGCCTGTACGTGCTCCACAGGAGATTTGGGGGTATGAAGCACTAGTGAATTACCGTTTTCACCCTGCTTGGCGAGCTACTGCGACCTATTCTTATGTCGAAGGCAAAAACACGGCTGAAGATATTTATCTCGGAGGCAAACAAATTAGTCCACCCAAGGCGACTTTGAACCTACAATGGCAAGCTACAGATGATGCCGCGCTCACGTTATCAACCTTATACGTGGGAAGCCGCAAACGGTTTGCCGCCAACGATGCTGGCGAGTATGTAGGCGATCAAGGGCCGATTGACGATTATTTTGTCATGAACCTCAGCGGTAACTGGCAATTCAATCCAAGCGCCAATGCCTATTTCGGCATCGAAAACCTTTTTAACCGCGATTACTACCCAGCAAGAGCACAAGCTTACACCTATGGCGGCTACAATATAAAAGGTTTAGGCACCACAATCACCGCCGGTGTCCATTACCAATTCTAAGGCGGCAATAAGCAATACAGATGTATCAACAATGCAAAGCCGGTTTACCGGCTTTTTTATTCTGCTTGCCTCACTACGGTTAAAAAAGAATCACTCACAAGCATTAATCGAAACTTGAATGCGAATACTTTTTAATTGTAACCCTATGATTTATATATAAAAATTTGATTTATTCATAAGATCGACTACACTAGGGCTACATCTTTCTAAGGAGATTATGGCAAATGCAAGGTAAACAACGAGTTATAGACGCATTCAATAAGCTGCTTGCAAACGAGCTGGCCGCAATAGACCAATATTTCATTCATTCGCGCATGTACGAGGACTGGGGTTTAAATAAACTTTATGAGCGTTTAGAGCACGAGCGCGACGAGGAGACGCAACACGCTGACTGGCTTATCAAGCGTATTTTATTTTTAGAAGGCGTGCCCGATTTAACTAAACGTCGAGCTCTGCTTGTTGGTGGCAACGTCAAAGAGATGATGGCCAACGACCTTAAACTTGAGCTTGAGGTTGTACAGTGTGTTAAAGAAACCATCAAAATTTGCGAAGAAGAACAAGACTATCAATCTCGCGAAGTACTTGAGAAGCTCTTGTTTGATACCGAAGAGGACCATGTTTATTGGCTTGAACAGCAGCTTGGTCTCATTGAGAAGATCGGTATTCAAAATTATCAACAATCGCAAATGGGTGAGTCTGAGGCTTAATTATGAAAGGTGATAAAGACGTCATTGCAGCCTTAAACCAAGTGCTTGCAAATGAGCTAGTAGGCATTAACCAATACTTTTTGCATGCGCGCATGTTTAAAGATTTTGGTTTTAGCAAACTAGATAAAGCAGACTACAAGGTGTCTATCCAGAAAATGAAAAATGCCGATAGACTTATCGAGCGCATTCTGTTTTTAGAGGGGCTTCCCAACCTACAGGATTTAGGGCGCCTGCGCATTGGTGAAAATGTTGAAGAGATGATAGCTGCCAACATGCACTTTGAGCTGGAGTCACTAAAAGACTTACAGGCAGCGGTAAAGCTTGCCGAAGAGCGTTTAGATTACATCAGCCGTGAGGCGCTAGATGCAATTCAAAATGAGCAGGAAGAGCAAATAGATTGGCTGGAAACGCAGCAACATCTAATCAAGGCCACGGGCCTCGAAAACTATCTGCAATCGCAGATGTAATCCTTGCCGCGCCTGATCTTCATTAAAAAAGCCGCTTAGTTGCGGCTTTTTTATTTAAGTGCGGCCAACATAGCTGCGCTATAGAACATCTTCTATCGGCAATAAAGACATAAGCCATACTTTAAACCGCAACCATGCACTGGTATCAGGCTCAGTGGTCAATCGCTGTTGATTCTTTCTGTCTTGCCACACAATATCGCCCTGCTCGTCGAGGCTTAGTTGCCACGCATATTTAGGCATTTCCGTTATGATCCATCGACTTAATAAGCGATTCATACGCTCGGAGTGAATCAACAGTCCTTGCTCTGTGTTTAAATTAAACGAGCGTGGGTCTAGATTTAGCGAACCTACAAATATTTTGTCATCATCCATGGTCATGCTTTTGGCGTGCAAGCTGGCAGTGGAAGAGCCACGAAACCCTTTACGCTTCGGTTGCTGCGCGGCTAAGTCCAGATTACGCTTAAGCTCCCATAATTCGACGCCCATAGCCAACAGCTGCTGGCGATAGTCGGCATACCCAGCATGCACAACCGGCACATCGGTAGCGGCAAGCGAGTTGGTGAGAACAGTCACAGCAACCCCCTGCTCACGCCATTTCTTAATGAGCTCTAATCCTTTATCTTTGGGAATGAAATAAGGGGAGATAATGTTCACGCGCTGGCGAGGCTCTCCCATGGCTGCAAACAGCTTCGGTGCCATGTGCGTACTATTATTACGGCTATCGGTTAACAGCTTATTAGGGTCATCCACATACAACTGCGCTTCTGCCCAGTCCATAGACAGCTTACCGTTAACCAATGTTTGTACTAAAGTGGACTCTTTAAGCCTTTGAATATAGGGGCTTTCGTTGTGAAATGCGGTGCTAACGTAACGACTTAGGCGGCTTGATAACTGCGCCAAATCTTGGCTGTCAGCACTGCGAGACAATTCATTGATATCCTCAGCGAGTGGATGATTCCAATATAAGTCGAAAGCCATGGTTGCCTTATCAACGATTGGGCCGACACCCAATACGTCAAAGTCAACAAATTGTGAGTTATGATCACCGGAAAAATAGGCATTGCCAATGTTCCGCCCCCCAGTAATGAAGAGCTCGCTGTCAACGATAAAGCTTTTATTGTGCATACGCCGCGATACACGGGAATAATCAGTGATAAAACTCAAGAACCGCAATCGCCTGTGATTCAAAGGATTAAACAGTCTTACTTCAACGTTGTTATGCACCGCCAAAGCACTTAAATCTTGCTCTAGGTTCGCTTGAGATAGGTCATCAAGTAACAGACGAACTCGCACGCCACGCTCGGCAGCACGCAATAAATAGGCGCTCAACAGCTGTGAGGTTTCTTCGCGATGATACAAGTAGTACTGAAGATCGACAGAGTATTGTGCTGTCTCTATCAGCGCAATACGTGCAGCAAAGGCATCCAGGCCATCAATCAAGGGATAAAACCCCGACAGTTCAGGGCTGGGCTGTTCGTCTATAACATTCGATATCAAAGCTGTTCCCTTCGCAGTCATGGAATAACTGGCATTGTCTAAGTTGTGCACGTTATACGCTTTAGGGGCTACGCAACCGGCAACAACCACCACGGCAAAGACAAGTAATAAACGCGCGTTGATAAGGGCATCCATCGTGATTACCTAAGCAACGTAGTCTATCGTTACTATAACAAATTCAGGGGGATATAAAAGGAGGTAGGAGGTTCACACGTCGCTATGGGGATTAAGCGACGTCGTCAGTCACATCAACAATATCAATCAGCTTTTGGTTAAGGATTTTTTTGGTGCAATTGCAGCATTTACCACACTGCGAACCGACCTTTAGTTCTTTTGTAAGATCGCGCATTGAGCGGGCTCCATCATCAATCGCCTGCTCAATTTTTTTGTCTGATACACCATGACATAAACAGATATACACGAATACAAACCACTCTCAATTGCGTTATTGGCATTAGTTTAATCTAAACAAAAATAGTTATCAATAAAAAATTAGCGCTGTTTTATTGCGCTATCTACACTTTGCTAACAAGCAATTAGACATCTAATCATTGGTGCTGATAAAAAAATTTTCTATCTCTATTCTCGAGCTGTATCCGCCACAAAAAAAACACTCAGGGAGACCTATAAACCATTGTTTAAAAATGATATTTACCAACTCCCTGACCAGTAAAAATCTGCCTCCTAGTCAACGCAGATCTTTGCCTACGTTTGGATCTGAACAAACTCTGAAACTTGATCATTTCAGCTCAAACTATTAATCTTTATTTTAATTGAACGGTCAATTAATAAAAATATGCCTAAAGTCGGAATGGAACCTGTGCGGCGTCAACAGTTAATCGACGCCACTTTAAACTCAGTTGCTGAGCTTGGCTTACATGCCACCACCATCAACAGCATTAGCAAACGTGCCGGATTATCCTCGGGCATCATTAGCCATTACTTTGGTGGTAAACAAGGTTTGATTGAAGCAACGGTGCGTTACTTATTAACCCAGCTGAAAATTAACTTGCTGGCGAAGACCACCGCTGACGACAGGCTCAGTCCGCGAGAGCGATTAAACTTAATTGTTGAGTCCAACTTTGCACCCGTACAGCAACAGCATGATAGCACCCGAACTTGGCTGAGCTTTTGGGCGCAGTCACTGCACGACCCTGCCCTATTCCGACTGCAGCAGGTCAACAGTCGTCGCTTACGCAGTAATTTACAGGTGTCGTTTAACACCCTGATGCCACGCGACAAAGCCAAGCAGGCCGCTGAGTTGGCCGCAGGCATGATTGACGGATTATGGCTACGCTGTGTACTCAGCCGCGGCGAAGCCGATGACTTTCATCACGCTGAGCAGTTAAGTAAAAGTTATATCGATACCCTGATAGCGCAATTTGGAGAACAGTAAATGTCTTACCCTCGCTTACAAAATTTTATTGATGGTGCCCCCATGGCCAACGCCAATGGCGATGTGTTTGATGTCATCAACCCTGCAACTGACGAGGTCATCTATCAGGTCGAAGTGGCCGATGAGCATATCCAGCAGGCCGCCATCGACAGCGCTAAAGCTGGTTTCGCGCAGTGGTCAGCAATGCAGCCTATCGAGCGTGCCCGCATTTTGCACAAAGCGGTGGCATTGTTACGCGAGCGTAACGATGAGCTGGCAAAAATTGAAGTATTAGATACCGGTAAGCCATCGCAAGAAGCCGAGTGCGTCGATGTAGTCACCGGTGCCGACGCCATTGAGTACTTTGCCTCATTAGCGCCCACCGTGGTCGGCCAGCAGCAAGAGGTGGCCGGCGATTTTTATTACACCCGCAAAGAGGCGTTAGGGGTGTGTGCCGGTATCGGCGCGTGGAACTACCCCCTGCAAATCGCGTGTTGGAAATCTGCACCGGCCTTGGCCGCAGGTAACGCCATGATTTTTAAGCCTTCGGAAGAAACCCCGAAAGGCGCCAACATGTTAGCGGAAATTTTCATTGAAGCCGGAGTACCAGCAGGCGTTTTCAATGTCGTCCATGGCGCCGCTGAGGTGGGTCAGTGGCTTACAACCCACCCAGAAATCGAGAAGGTCTCTTTCACCGGCGAAGTAGGCACAGGTAAAAAAGTAATGCAAAGCGCCGCCAGCAACTTAAAAGACGTCACCATGGAGCTCGGCGGTAAATCGCCACTGTTGGTATTTGATGATGCCGATATTAGCGAAGCGGTCAGTGCCGCGATGCTTGGCAACTTCTACACCCAAGGTGAAGTGTGCACCAACTGTACTCGCGTGTTTGTGCAGCGTGGTGTTTATGAGCAGTTTATGAGTGAACTGCTCGAGCGCACACAAAAGAATATTATTGCCGGCGATCCTTTAGACCCTGAAGTGAACTTAGGCGCGCTGATCTCGAAAAAGCATCAACAGCTCGTGCTTGAGTATATTGACAAGGGCAAACAAGAAGGGGCTACCGTTGCCATCGGCGGTCATGCACTGACCCCAACAAGTGCGCCGCAAGGCTATTTTGTGGCCCCAACCGTGTTTACCGATTGCGATGACAACATGACTATTTGTCGCGAAGAAATCTTTGGCCCGGTTATGAGTGTCTTAGTGTTTGATGACGAGCAAGAAGTCATTGAGCGTGCTAACAACACGCCTATGGGTCTGGCCGCTGGCGTAATGAGCCAAGATCTACGCCGCGCCCACCGTGTGATCCACCAGCTTGAAGCCGGTATTTGTTGGATTAATGCTTATGGCGCCTCACCAGCAGAGATGCCTGTGGGCGGCTATAAGCTATCGGGCATCGGCCGCGAAAACGGCTTAGAGGCTATCAACCAATATCTGCAAACGAAATCGGTGTACGTGGGTATGAACCAACTTGAGAGCCCGTTTTAAGGAGGTGTCATCATGAACAGCGAATTTGATTATATTATCGTTGGCGCTGGTTCAGCGGGTTGTGTACTGGCAAACCGCCTGAGTGCCGACAGTAACAACCGGGTATTGTTACTTGAGACCGGCGGCAGTGATAAAAGTATTTTTATTCAAATGCCTACGGCGCTTTCGATCCCTATGAATACCAGCAAATACGCTTGGCAATTCCACACTGAGGCAGAGCCGTATTTAGACAATCGCAAAATGCATTGTCCTCGCGGCAAAGTACTCGGTGGTTCATCGTCTATCAACGGCATGGTGTATGTGCGCGGTCACGCCAAAGACTTTGACGAATGGCAACAACACGGTGCACAAGGCTGGAGCTATCAGGACTGCTTACCCTATTTCAAAAAAGCCGAGCAATGGTACCTCGGCGGTGACAGCTATCGTGGTGGCGATGGGCCATTAGGCGTAAATAACGGCAACGATATGAAAAACCCGTTGTATAAAGCTTTTGTTGATGCCGGTCAGCAAGCAGGCTATGCCTTTAGCAAAGATTATAATGGTGCACAGCAAGAGGGCTTTGGCCCTATGCACATGACCGTAAAAGACGGCAAACGTTGTTCGGCGGCGCGTGCCTATCTGGATCCGGTCAAAGAGCGTAGCAATCTCACCATCGTCACTCATGCGAAAGCGCAAAAAGTGTTACTAGAGGGCAAGCAAGCTCGTGGCATTCAGTATCGCGTTGGTGGCAAAGTTCATAAAGCCATAGCCAACAAAGAAGTGATTTTAAGTGCCGGGCCCATTGGCTCTCCACATTTGTTACAGTTGTCTGGCATCGGTGACAAAGCCCATTTAGATAATGCCGGTATTCAGTGTACACACCATTTACCCGGGGTAGGTCAGAATTTGCAAGATCACTTGGAGTTTTATTTCCAATTTAAGTGTAAACAACCTATTACCCTCAATGGCAAGCTTGGGCTGTTTTCAAAAGCCATGATTGGGGCCCGTTGGTTATTATTCAAAGATGGCTTAGGGGCAACTAACCACTTTGAATCTTGTGGCTTTATTCGCTCTAAAGAAGGGGTTGAGTGGCCTGATTTACAGTATCACTTTTTACCTGCGGCGATTCGTTACGATGGCAAGAGTGCCTTCGCTGGCCATGGCTTCCAAGTCCATATTGGTCACAATAAGCCGAAAAGTCGTGGTCATGTATTGGTTAAAAACAGCGACCCTGACTGTGCGCCAAAAATTCAATTTAATTACCTTCAACACCCGGACGATATCGAAGGCTTTCGTGCCTGCGTGCGCCTAACGCGCGAAATTATTAATCAAAATGCATTTGATGCATTTCGCGATGAGGAAATTCAACCGGGTACTGACGTGCAAACAGATGAGCAAATTGATGCCTTTGTGCGCCAAGCCGTTGAAAGTGCCTACCACCCTTCTTGCTCGTGCAAAATGGGTGAAGATGAAATGGCCGTGGTTGATAGTCAGGCAAAAGTACATGGTGTTGAGGGTCTGCGTGTGGTTGACTCTTCAATTTTCCCGACCATTCCTAATGGCAACTTAAATGCGCCCACCATTATGGTAGCGGAAAAGGCAGCCGACCATATCTTAGGAAAGACTCCGCTTGCGTCGCAACATGTTGAAGTGGTCAACGACCCGCAATGGCAGCAGCGACAGCGTAGCCAAACTCTGTAACTAATACGATTTCACAAGGCTTTCTTGGTGCAGCTCAATAGCTGCGCCCTGGGCGCCTTATATTTTAAAAACAACAAAATGGAGAAAATATGAACTATTTCTACTTATATTGGGAGGGTGATAATGACTTTATGGCTTAGTGCTGGCATTTTATTTACCCTACTCGCTATCGTCTTTATCTTGGCGAAATGGGGGAATGTGCAGTGCGTGGGTGTCACCCCAGTACGAACCTTCACCTTTATTGCTATCTTGTTCACCTCCGGCCTGGATGTGGGACTGATCATGTTCCCATTGACCGAGTTTGGCGGTTATGCAGACATAAACGCAAGCCCAGAATATGCATTCACTAACCCGCTCGCCATTGAGTTTGGTTTTTGGGGCTTTTTCATCTGGAGTTTTTACTTCCTCACCTGCTTTTATTTCTGCGTAATTGAGCCCAAAGTAAAGTTCTTTGAGATCCCTTGGGTGAAGTTTATTAATAACGTGGTGATTATCGGCACTTGTGCCTTTACCGCTTCATTATTGTTGGCCAACTTACCATGGTATTTGCCTAGCATCGGTGATGGCGAGAGCATCATTCCGTTATTTTACCTCATTGTATTTGCCGCTATTGCCTTTTCGGTTTACTCCAGTACCGACATTAAATATGTACGTGTATTGAGTGTATCCACGACGTGGGTTTTTATTGGTCTTATCGCCTTTATGTGGGGCAGCGCCTTCTTATGGGGTGATAGCGCCATGGGTGAGTACGCTCAGTCAGTGGCCATGCTGGGAGGCTATTTCGGCAATATCCACGAATTTATCTTCCCTATCAATGATTATCACGCCTTCTACCTGTTTTGGTGGTTCGCATGGAGCATCATGATTGGCCAATTTACCGCCCGCTTTGTCGGTGGTCTTAAAACCTATCAGGTGCTAGCAGCGATGTTGATCTTCCCCTCTATTCCAATTGCGCTGTGGTTTGCGGTGTTATACCACTATCACGATGCAGGGCTAGATACGACGGGTATCCGTAACTTCGCCATGGTGTTTGTCGGCATTATCTTCGTGATCAACTCGTTGGACTCATTAATCCGTCTTTATAGTGACAACCTCAATCTGACGACTAAGCGTCTGGGTAAATGGCGTTACATGGGCTTTCATTTTCTAGCCTTAGCAGCGCTGACACTGTTGTTTACTTTTGACTTCTTACAAATCCAATGGGTCGGTGCCTTGGTAATTGGTCTATTCTTTAGTTGTTTAGGCTACATTTTGTACACCAAATTCAAAACCGTGAGCAACATTGATAGCTCACCAAAAGAAAACCGTCTTGATTATAAAAAAATAGAATCCGTACATTAGGAGCAATGATGAGAAAAACAATTTACTCTTTAAGCGCAATCTCGTTGATGATGGCCTCACAGGTCGCATTAGCTGATTGGTCAGCAACAATTACTGGTGCTAGCGACTACACCTTTAATGGTGTAAGCCAAACTGAAAACGACCCTGCGCTGCAAGGGAGCATTGATTACGCTGCCGATAACGGTTTCTACGCCGGCAGCTGGGCGTCAAACGTCGACTTTGGCGATGGCACTGACTTAGAATGGGATTTCTACGTCGGCCAATTTCGCCAGTTGAACAACCAGCTGTCTGTAGATTATGGTATCGCTTATTACAGTTATCACGGCGCGTCTAGCTCCAGTGACGGTAACTATTTTGAAGCCTACACCAAATTTGCTTATGACTCGCAACTGGGTACTACCGAGGCCAACTTCTGGTACACCTGGGATTACTTTGGCACCGATGCTGGCCATGTTATCTCCATGCTAGCTCATAACTATGCACTGGCAGAGGGTCATAACTTGCGCTTAAGCGTAGACGCTTCAAACTCGCTAGATGGCGATAAGTTCGCGTGGCAAGCGGATGGCAAATCCTACGTACATTACCGTCTCGCCTATCAAACCTCCTATTCAGGCTTTGATTTCGAGTTGGCGGCAGAAGATACCAACCTTGATAGCGAATACGCTGATGAGCGCTTGGTACTGTCAGTGAGCAAAACGTTCTCACTGTAAACCCCCGCAATAGGCGCCGACCTTGGCGCCTATTTTATTAACGCTAAAACCTCTTTAAATTGCGGATGCTCGCAACTATGCATCCACCCGAAAATAGCCGTCTCTGCAGAGCATACCTGCACGCCAGCTTGGCGCAGTTGCAAAAGAGCCCATTGTTTGTTTTCTTGTTTTCGTGAACACACCGCATCGGCTATCACACTCACTGTGTAGCCCTTGGCCAATAAATCCATTGCCGTAAAGTAAACACAGACATGACTTTCCATACCACACAAATAAATGTGCTGATGCGAGCCTAATGCTTGCTCAAAATCTTTATGCTGGGCGGCACTGAACGTTGTTTTGGTAATGTAGTTGGCGTTCCCTATTTTAAGTTGTGCATCGGTTGGCCCGAGACCTTCAGGGTATTGCTCTGTCACCACACGATGAATATCAAGGCAGTGACTGGCGCTAAGTAGCAACTGCACCTGAGCGCGTATATCGGTGTACTCGCTCATAGCGGGTGCTAACTTAGCCTGCATATCAACAACCACTAAGGTTGCATTTTGTGCATTATTGTTCATTAAACGCTCCACTTTGTTCCTTTTTGCTTTACGAAATTCATCATAAGGTGTGGTTTTTTCAAAGTAAAATTATAAAGATATAGTGACGAACCAAGGTTCTATGCTAAATTTATGTATTATTGTTAACGATTAGTTGATGCCTAAATGCCCTGAGGGATTTAAGGCTAATATGTTGGTTTCAACTTCAATTGGGGTCAGCCATTGCGTCGTCTACATAGAGCATGTATTACTGTGCTTTTCATGCTTTTGCATTTATTTGCTACACCCTCACAGGCACACGTCAACGATGCTGGATACGGCTATCAGCTCCAACGCTTATCCACTGATGAGGGCTTGTCTCAGGGCTCGGTTAGTGCCATAGCCCAAGACGATTTCGGCTACATGTGGTTCGCCACAGGGCGTGGTTTAAATCGCTACGACGGCTATAAGGTGACGCTTTTTGAGAGCCAACACTCGGCACTAAGTAGTGACTTTATTTTGACCATGCTTAAACTAGCAAATGGCAAACTACTCGTGTCGACGCAGTTCAGCGGCGTGTACTTGGTCGACCCGGCCACGCTCACTTCCGAGCAAATCATTGCCAACACCCTTAGTGAACACAAGATAGACTATGTTGCCGTCTCTGCCATCGCTCAAGATCCCCTGAACCCTGAGCGAGTTTGGCTTGGCTTAAATCACCATATTTTCAGTCTCGATTTAACCGATAACTCACTCACTCATGCCTTTAGTATTACCAATGAAACCCATATCATCCGCACCTTGCTGCCACACCAAGATGGGCTTTATGTCGGTGCATCCAATGGCCTTTACCATTACCAACAAGGCCGAGTGAAGCAAATTAACTACCTACCCGAGAGCGAAGCGCCGAGCGGCGATCAGCAAAACGTGAAACTGTTGCGCTTTGACAGTGAATTCGGCCTGATGATCGGCACGGTAGAAGGCTTGTACAGCATGAGCCTCTCAAGCCCCAACACATTTAAAACATTATTGCCAAGCTACAACATATGGGGCTTCCAACGCTATGGGCTTTATGATTTTATCGCTACAGATGAGGGCTTAAAACAATTTAGTCGGCAATCTTTGCGCGCACAAACACTGGTCCAATTTAGTAAATCGCGTTTTGCCGTCAGCGACAACAGTATCCAAGTACTCTTTCGTGATAAAGGTGGCATGTTGTGGCTTAGCTCTCGCTCCCAAGGAGTATTCTCGTGGTCGCCGCTGTCTATGCGTTTTCGCCAGCGAACGCTTCCCAGCGGCCAATATAAACATGGGCATATCGCTTGGGGCATGCATGAGCAGGCCGATGGTACATTGTGGGTGGGCAGCGATAACGGCCTCAATCGTCTCAGTGCCAATGGTGAGAGTGAGGCCTATTTGGTCAATAAGGACGATAAGCTCGCCATTGGCCAACAAACTATCTATCGTATCGCACCAGCTACACATCAGCCAGACTCGCTATGGTTAGATTCGAGCTACGGCAGTGAGCTATTTAATACTAAAACCAACACTCTGACACACCCGTTAGAAAAAGCAGATAGACCACAAAGCTTCGACCCCCAGAGTTACTATGGCGGGCTTGTGCAGTTACCTAACAATCGCGCATTTTTTATCGCGCCCAGCGGCTTTTATATGTATGACCCCGAGGCCAACCGCATTACCGATGTGCCAGCACTGAATCGTGCGCTTTTGCCTGATTTAGCCACGCACTTTCTATCGCCGCTGCCTAATCACCCGAACGACCCACTGCTCAGTCATAGCGGTACGCTTTATCGCTATGACACCTCGCGCCAACAAGTTGAGGTGGTTTATGAATCCGCCAACACGAATCCGCAGCACTTTAATTATATTGATGGTTGGACGGTCGATCAGAATAACTCCTTGTGGTTGAGCATCGATAACGAAGGCTTAGTTGCTCTTGATATGGAAACACTAGAGGTTCGCGCCCGAATAGGCCTTGAACAAGGGTTAAAGAACCTTGGCGTGTATACGCCAGTGGTGGATGATTTAGGTTACTTGTGGTTTGGTTCCAACAACGGCTTGTATCGATTAAATATAAATTCTGAACACGTGCGCTATTTCACCGTAGAAGATGGCCTATCCGCATCGGAGTTTAACGCCTTTGCGGTACTTAAGCGAAACAATGGCGAGCTAGTATTTGGTACCGTAAAAGGGTTATTGGAAATAGACCCGACGGACTTCGTCTCTGGCAACACCCAGTATATTGCACCACCACCGCAAATCACAGATATTGATTTATTATCTCGTTCAATCGATTACTCCCCTATCAGTTATATTGATAAGCCACTGCAGTTACAACATGACGACCTCGGGCTGACAATATCCTTTTCTAGTTTTAACTTTTTACACCGCAGCCAAGTGCGCTACCGCATCAGTTTATCGGGTGCCAGCGACTTTACTTATAACGATTACAAAGACAACACCTTACAGTTTGCTAAACTCAACCCCGGGCGCCATGAACTAAGTATTCGTGCTTTCGACCCTGTCTCCGGCAAGTACTCACGTGAGGCGCGCCTTATTGTTAATGTGGCCTACGCGCCATGGCGTTCGCCGCTTGCAAAAACCATGTATGCCTTGCTCGCCATTGCGATTATTGGCGCTTGGCTGATGTACTTACGCGCACAACAACGCAAACTACGTGACGCCCACAGTGTAGCGGTCAACTCGCAACAGCAAACCAACCTAGCTCTGCAAAGCAGTAACAGCGGGGTGTGGCACTACTATGTATCTGAGCGCCAATTTGCGCAGCGGCGTCTTAGCGACGAGCTCGGTTATGCCAACAGTTTTTTGAGCTGCTCATTTGAGCAACATGCCGAACTTATTCATCCCCATGATGTGGAGCGCTATCGTACCCAGTGGAAGCGCTTTTTAAAGCAAGGGGAGCAAGGTACTTGGGAGTGCACCTATCGCATTGCTCACAGCAGTGGTGAATGGCTGTGGTATCACGAAGTTGGGCGCATTACCGAGTGCGACTTACAGGGTCATGCGCGAGTAGTATCAGGCATCTATACCAATATCACCGACGCGAAAGCCTCAGCGCAGCAAGCCACAGTATTAGGTGAAGCCATCAGTCAGATCAGCGATTGGTTACTGATTTTAGATGAGCATATGCAGCCGTTTTCCGCCAATCATAGTTTCCTGCAAGCCTTTGCCAGCAAACAAGCGCCACAACTTAATATTCAACCATTTGTGCGTGCTCTAGGTAAACACAAATATAAGAAGTACATGAGTATCATTGGCCGCTTAAAAGCGGGGCAGAATTGGCGCTGTGAAGAACAGATCCGCACCAAGCATAACCGCCACCATCCGGTGCAAATAAGCGTCACTGCGGTGTGCCGTGATAATAACGACAACCGTGATGAGGTAAGCTACTACGTCATCGTGATCACCGATTTGACCGAGCAAAAGCGTGCTGAAGACGAGTTACGCTACTTAGCCAATTATGACCCCTTAACCGGGTTACCGAATCGCACTATGATGCGCTCAAGAATATCCGAAGCAATTGATTATGCGAAAGAAAATGCCTCACTTTTGGCTCTATTATTTATTGATTTGGACAAATTTAAGCCGGTAAATGATTCGTTTGGCCATGCCGTTGGTGACCAAGTACTGTGCTGTATTTGTGAGCGCATCAGCGAACAGTTAGACGACAATGCGCTGCTCGCGCGTCAAAGTGGCGATGAGTTCTTGTTACTTATAGAACATGTCCATTCACCACAGATGCTCAGTGAATTTGCTGAGCACTTAGCCAAGGTGTTAGAGCAACCCATAAAAATTGGCAATATTACTATCAATATCTCTGTCAGTGTGGGGATTGCCCTGTCTCCTTTCGATGCGGATAACGCCGAAGATCTTATTCGTAATGCCGATATGGCGATGATCCATGCCAAGAATGCAGGGCGTAATGGCTATAAGTTCTTCACCGAACAAATGAACAACCGCATTACCCATAAACTAATGCTAGAAAATGCGTTACAAGATGCCTATCGCGATGAGGTGTTACTTAACCACTACCAGCCTATTGTGCATGACTTCCAAAAACGCATTGTAGGTGTGGAGCTACTGCTGCGCTGGCCACATGAAGGCACATTTATCTCTCCGGGAGAGTTTATCCCCATCGCCGAGGAGATAGGCTTAATCGATGCCATTACCGAGCAAGCACTACACAGAGCCCTGCGCGATTTAAAGCCTTGGTTTGAGAGCTCTGATGATTTCTATTTATCTTTGAACCTGTCGCCTATTCATATCTTAAAGTCGAACTTAAGCGACCGCCTACAAGATATATTGGCACTTCACCATGTTAGCCCCACACAGCTTCGCTTGGAGATCACCGAAAATACGCTACTCGAGGATAAAACCAAAGCGGCAGAGCAACTTAACCGCTTACACAGCGCCGGATTCAAACTTTTCCTCGATGACTTTGGCACTGGTTTCTCATCACTGACCTATTTGAGTCAATTCCCTATTGATGTCATTAAGATAGACCAAAGCTTTGTAAGGCAAATTGGGGTAAACCCAACCAATGAATCCATAATTCGCACCATTCACAACCTGGCGCGTAGCCTTGGCTTATACTGTATCGCCGAGGGGGTGGAGACCAGAGAGCAAATCTTTTTCCTCAATAAGTTAGGGTGTCACCATTTACAAGGATTCTTCTTTGCTCGACCAGTGGACGCACAAACACTGCTATCGAGTGAGTTTATCGATGGCGTGATTGATAAAACCAAGAGTTTGTAGTGCTTGAGTGTCGTCGATGCTTTGAGTTTCCCCTTAGTTAGTGGGAAATTTTTAACACAGCGCGAATACTGCGGTGCAACTCGTGCGCTTGCAGTGGCTTGGACACGAAAGCATTCATCCCCGCCGCCAAACAACGGTTTTTGTCCTCTTCATAGGCGTTGGCAGTAATCGCGATAACGGGCATGACGCCATATTTATGCGGCTCTTTGCGAATATGTTGGGTACATTGATACCCATCCATGTGCGGCATTTGACAATCCATGAGCACCACATCATAGCGTTGCTGCTGGAGCATATCCAAAGCGTGTACCCCATCTTGAGCGATGGCCACCTCACAGCCCAAAGGTTCAAGCATCTTGGCAAGGACTAATTGATTTACAGCGTTGTCCTCAACCACCAGGACGTGTCGCTCAGTTAAATCAGGCGCCGAGAGTTCGCTATGTTGGTCCATCTCGACGTGCTCACAGGCAGGCGCTTTGATGGTAAAACGAAAGCAGCTGCCTTCTCCTTCAGCGCTGGAAACGCAGATATCGCCGCCCATTTTTTGTACCAAAGAGCGGCAGATTGCCAGCCCCAGACCAGTGCCCCCGTACCGCCGAGCTGTTGACACATCAGCCTGAGTAAATTCCGTAAAGATGCGTGCTTGCTGCTCTGCGCTCATGCCTATGCCAGTATCACGCACCGCCACCTGAAGCTCATCATCGCGGTATTGCACGCTAAGGACAATCTCTCCTCGCTCGGTGAATTTTTTCGCGTTGCTTAATAAGTTGGTGATCACTTGGTTGAGTCTGAGCTCATCAACACGAATACTAGAGGGCACATTCGGGGCAATATCGCATGCAAAGCCCACCTCTTTGTTGTCGTTGGCGCTATTAAATACCTGCTCTACGTGAGTGAAAAATGCTCGAGTAGCCAGTGGCTGTGCGTTCAACTCCAAGGCATTAGCTTCAATTTTACTAAAATCCAGTATGTCGTTAAGAATTTGCAGTAAGTTTTGTGCACTTGCACCCAAGGTAGTTAAATACTGGCGTTGCTGGGCGCTCAGCTGCGAGTCTTGCAGCAAAATGTCGGTGATCCCGAGCACACCGTTCATGGGTGTACGCAGCTCATGGCTCATGTTAGCTAAAAACTGTGACTTTGCTCGACTGGCCTGGTTCGCCCTATGCACCGCAGTCTTGAGCTCTGCAGTTTGCTCTTGTACTTTACGCTCCAACTCTTGGTTAAAGCGCGTTAGTTGTTTGTTCAAATCGCGGTTGCGGTCATCGGATTGTGCTAACTGCTCAAAACTCTGCTGCAGTTGCACCACCAGTGAATCAAACTGTTCGTGTAGTTGCTGAACTTCATGCCACTCGTGTTGGCTAAGCGGCGTCTTGTTTGGCAGCATCGGGTAGCGCTGCATTACTTGGGTTAAAAAATTAAGTGGCGCAACCAATCTTTGGCTTAGCTGGCGAATGAAAACCCCCGCTAGCAGCAAGAGTACCAGCGTAAGCAACAACACGTACAGCCAGGTTGAAGCGACCACAGTGTTTACATGAAGGCGGTTCATCATAGCGATGACCGTCCAACCTGTTTGGGAGCTATTAAGTGACCGGCTGTAATACAGCTCATTGTTAGCAGAGCGGTACAAAGCGCTTGAATCACCGTTAAACTCCGCTAAAGCAGGTTGCTCGAGGTGGCTTAGCACTTTGAAAGTATTTACACTGCTATACACCACGTGATTGTTGGCATCCATTACCAGCAATTCCCCTTGTTGCTCAAACAAGTAGGGCCGAAAGCGACGAAAAGACTCTAATCGCAGCGAACCCTCAATCACGCCTGCAAACTGTTGTTTTTCGTATATCGGTGCCGAGATGCCAACAATGGGGTTGTCACCTAAACCTCGACCGCGAAAAGCACTGGAAATATAGCCGTTAGGGTGGCTATGCGCTTGCGTGAAATAATCGCGGTCAGTCACATCTCGCTGCTGTGCGGAGAGCCCATCAAGAAGCGACTTGGGCCATCCCAAATACGCCATCCCTTGCTGATTAATCAGCACTGTAGAAATAAAGCCAGGGTACATTTGCCCTAAATGACTAAGCTGCCAACGCTCATCAACACCTTGCGCCAAGGTATCGCGCGCCGAAGCAATGGCATTTTGATGTTGTTCTAGGTAGCTATCTATTTGTTGCGAGACCCTATCTGCATGGGCGCGTAATTGTGTATTGACCTCATACTCTATACGCTCATAGTGATCGTTAACCAAAATCACGGTCGTCAACAACACCACCAATAGAATCAATACACTGACCACGTAGCTGAGGATATGTTTGAGCGAGTTTTGCCGATAGTGCCAAACTATAAAGGGTAAAAAGTAGCTTAATAGGTCAACTACAGCTAATGAAATAATGGCGTTAAGTAAATACTTGAAAATAGCAGTGGTAAGCGATAACCACGGCAACTCGACCATCCAATGACCAAAAACCACCAGCAGCGGCAAACCAATCAGCAACCAAAAGACCCCACCCCATGGCAATAAAGGACGCCTTAAGCGGCGACAACAAAACCAATGCAGCCATATCAACTCGAGCAAAAATGCGATACTGGGCCAAGCGTGTTGCCAGCGATAAAAGATAAAAGCAGAGGCGATAGCCAAGGTGATAACACTATAGCGTAAGCCCAAGGCAACGAGGCTCAGCAACACAAAAATTTGCCCAAATAAAAACTCGGAGCTGTCCAAAAACCATACAGGAATTAGGTGCGTCAACCCGCCAATCAGGCCGAGTAAGCAAGCCACCATGAACTTGTTGCTGCTTTGAAGTCCGGTGCGAATTGTGCTCATTTGTAGGAAAGCTTAAAAACTTATAGGAACTGCGTAGTCTTAGTGTTGTACACAGTGATGCGCTTGTCCATCTTCGGAATGCGGATGGGCCTCTATTTGCAGTACGCTGTGCTCAACATTAAAGCGTTGTTTTAACATCTGTTCGGCATTGTTTCGACAGACTGCATCATGAGCCGCGACAGTACATTGATGTTTCAATACGATATGTGCGCCAACGGCGAGCTGCTTGTCAATTCGAGATACGGTCACATTGTGCACACTGTGTACGTGAGCAAGTTTCGTCATCGCCTTTTCAATAGCTTGTGCACTGGGCAAACGCCCTTCTTGATTCTGCAATCGCTTTATACACTGCACAATAAGGCGCAAACCGGTGAATAACACGAAGACGGCAATCACCATACTAAACAGCACATCCAATTGCTGCCACCCAGTGAGCGCGATAGTGACACCGGCCACTAAGGTACTGACGGTGGAGAGCAAATCAAAGAAAGTATGGAGAAACACCGCGTACACATTAATGCTGTCTTTGCGGCCCTTGTACAACACCCATGCGGCGCATCCGTGAAAGACAAAACCGATACTTGATACCCACGCCATAATGGTGGTGTTAACGTCTTTGTGATGCCCCTCATGCATTTCAAAATACCGCTCAGAGCCAAGAAACAAAATGGTTAAGCTAATTCCCAAATACAGGCTGCCATTAATAAGTCCGCCCACTAATTCGGCTTTTTTATAGCCTTCATTAAAGTTGCGTGCCAAATGAATAGCGATAGAAGACGCCAAAATAGCGATAAATAACGTGCTGTTGTGCACAAATAAATGACCGGCATCGGCGAACACCGCTAGAGAGTTTGCGTGATAAGCCCCTATTAGCTGGATGACCATAAAGCTACAGGTTATAGCGAGCGCAATAAGTAAGCGTTTGCGAGAAGCCTGGTGTGTGGTGATGTCGGTCATGCGCGCCGGATGATACTCGGGAATGATATATAGTCGCAATTGTACTTGTTTTGCGACTATATTACACCCGTTTTCATCTCCACCCGTTGTGAATGCACAAGAACTGCTCATAAAAGAGTGATAGGCACCACTGCCCGCTTTGGAACCAATCACCGCTCTAACTTGCCGGTCATATCGATAACTAAATTTCCCTAAAAATCATCCACATGTAACTTTTTTGTTAAATCAGCATTGAAACTATGCTTTTTTTAGCTAATCTCAAAGTCGCGTGGCGACACAACAGGACTGAAGGATTGCTCTTGTGTGTAACCAAAACGCAAAAACACATTTATATAAGGAAATATAATTATGAAACTAGTGAAATCACTCTCTACTGTGGCCTGTGTTATCGGCCTATCTCTTGCTTCAACCTCCTCTGTATTAGCTGCGTCTTCGACCTCGGTAGTCGGCACTTGGCGCAACCATGTCAATTGGAATTGTAATACTGCGGGCTCAACGCCGATTACCGCTGCGTTATTTACAATTAATGCCGATGGCACATGGAGCTACCCATACGGAGGCGGTAACTGGTGGCAAGAAGAGGGATTGGTGATCATCTCTTTCGATAGCTACCCGACTTTGCAGTACGTGGGTAATGTGACTAAAGATGCCGTTGTTGGCATTCAAGGCTACTCCGACAATCCAGGTTCTCGCGGCTGCTTCTATTTGTTGCGTGAACAAGCGGGTAAAGCCAGCGACGTTAAACACTATGTCGATGGTAAGGATGCGGTTACCAATCGTTGATCACTTTTATGGCGGTGCCCTATACACCGCCTTTTGCCCTTATTGCCCATTGCTGCACAAATAAAATTCATGCTAAGTTGCTGAGGTAATAAATAAAAGCGTATGCAGGGTTTTACCTATCTCCAATTCATCTCTAAGCCATGCCCTTGTTGTTGAAGGGGGCGCGATGCGTGGTATTTTTGCCACCGGCGTACTCGATACGTGGCTACAACAGCACTACCAGCCCTTTGATATGTATTTTGGAGTGTCCGCTGGCGCAACCAATATCGCCGCTTATTTGTGCCAACAACACCAGCGCAACTATAAGGTGATCACGGATTACTCGTGCCGACCAGAATTTATTAATTACCTACGTTTTGCACGCGGCGGGCACCTGTTTGATTTGGATTGGCTATGGCAACAGACCATTGCTGATATCCGCTTAGATTTAGCGACATTTGCGAAGCAAGTCGCACCATTTTATGTGGTGGCCACCAACATCGCCAACGGTCAAGCGGAGTATTTAAAAGCCAACGCCGATAATTTAGAAGCGATTTTAAAAGCCTCTTGTGCGCTGCCTTTGGCCTATCGCGATTACCCGCAAATTGGCGATAAGCAATATACCGATGGGGGGTTGAGCGATTCCATCCCCGTACAACAGGCTTACTTACAAGGAGCGAAACGCATCACCGTGATTTTGTCCCAGCCGTTGGGCTATCGCAAAAAACCGAGTCGCTCACACTGGGTGACACGACGCCTACTGCGCGACACCCCGGCGCTGATCAGTGCCTCGAGCCGCCGAGCAGAGGGATATAACCAAAGCTTAGAATTTATCCATTCACCGCCGCCGGATTGTCATATCGAGGTCATTGCCCCCGAACCAGAGTTTGCTGTGGGCAGAACCACACGCAATGCGGCCAAATTACGCCACGGCTACACTCTAGGCTGTCAGCAAGGGCTAGACTATTTGCAGCGGCTAAGCATCAATTAGCGAGTGCGTATTTAGACCACAAAGGCTTTCACTTGCTGTTGCAGGCTATCAGCGAGCTGCGCCAATTCTTTACTGGCATCGGCGTTTTGCTGTGAGCTTTGCGATACGCTGGTAATGCTGTCGTTAAATTCATTAATGTTTTGGCTTATCTCCGCAGCCACTGTCGTTTGCTCTTCGGTGGCTGTAGATACTTGTAAATTCATGTCGGCAATGTCAGCGACCGCTTCACGAATACGGTTAATGGCGGTTGCCGATTCTTGGCTGTGATGCTCACTTTCTTTGGCGCTGTCATCGGCACTCTGCATCGCTGCCACCGCCTGGCCAGCCATATCCTGCAGCTTGGCGATCATGGTATTGATATTTTCAGTGGCCTGTTGAGTATTGTGTGCCAGTGTACGCACTTCATCAGCAACCACCGCAAAGCCACGCCCTGAATCTCCGGCGCGGGCAGCTTCAATGGCAGCATTCAGCGCTAGCAAGTTGGTCTGCTCAGCCACCCCTTGAATCATGAGCACCACTTGGTTGATCTCATTTGACTGGGCATTCAGCTCACCAATCAATTGGGCGTTTTGCGCAACAATACGAGATAAGGTGCGAATAGCCTCAAGGTTATCATCGATGGTTTGACTGCCCTGCTCTGCCAAGCCATCCGCAGATGCAGCATGTTGCGAGGTATTTTGCGCGTTTTGAGCCACTTCTTGAATCGCTGCACTCATTTGTGTAATGGCGGTGGCTATCATCGCACTTTGTTGCTCTTGCTGGGTTGCAGTCGAGGCCACCTGGGCACTGATCGCTTGCATTTGCTCTGACGCCGATGACAACGTCAGTGTCGCACCCGTGACGTCAGTAACCAAAGTGTGGATTCGGCTAAGCATATGATTGAAGTGCTCAGCTGTAGTGGCTATTTCGTCTTTCCCGGTGACTTTGGCACGCAGGGTCAAATCGGCTTGTTCGGCAATGGTTTGAATGGTGCCCTGCAAGTGGCTCAAAGGCCCATGAATAGAGCGGTAGATAAACCAAGCCAATAAAGACATAAAGGCAATGGTCAAGATAATAAAGACTAACAATAAGGTGGTGACGTGAGAAACTTGCTCATCGGCACTGTCGCGAAACCGCTGCGCTTCTGATAGCTGCAAATCGATAAGTGCCGCGTAGCTGCCACTGAGTGGGTCAAAAACACTGTAAAGGTCGGCTACAAACTGCGATTGGTCCATCGCTTTAAAGGTGCCATTTTCTATGGCCCGCATGTACGTATCAATTTTCTCAGCCACTGGTGCGAGGTGCTCATCCACGTCTTCGGTTAAGCGCTGCTCTTCGGTTGTGAGTTTAGTTTGTAAATAGTCCTGCCAGTGCTGCTGCGCGGTGGCTTTCGCCTGTTCAATCAAAGATATAACTTGCGATTTGTCGATAACGCCAGCGCGATACTTATGCAATAAATCGACAATGTTGACCGCGTAATTATCTGACACCACTTTAATTTGCTTTAATGGCACCACCCTATCTTTATAAATACTGTCAACGCCCTCGCCAATGGTATTAAGTTGAGACATACTCAGCGTCGCTGAAATAATAAGTAATACAATTGGAATTATGGACAAAATAATCAGTCGCATCTTTACAGACATGGTATTGAGCATGGGACACCCTCGTAATTTAAACTAAGATTTTTGTGCCTATCCATGCACTTCATGCAACAGCAGTTGCTACTTAATTATTTTCGAAGATAAGCAAATGCGCCAATCCAGTTTAAAAAATTACTGTTCTCACCCCGAGATAATATGTAAAAAACGAGTGTGATTAGCGATTCACGCTAACCCATATGTGATCAATACGATGGACGTCAGTTGGTCTTTTAATGGCCACGAACCCAACCAATACTTAACAAGTAACGATTGCCTGAGGTGACCTTAGTAACTGCATGCTCACTGATATCGGGGCGAAATAACTTGATTCGTTTAGAGCTGTAAATAGGCGATTTACAAACAAACTGACCGCCACAGCGTGCTTGTTTGAGGATAATATTAAGCCGATAATGCCTGCCTGCGGTTACTTTGTCAGTGTGCGTGGGCACCTCACAGCCTTGTGGGAACTTGAGCAAGTAGACATCGAATTTTAGAGGCCACCATGCCCTTGCCAGCAACATTTTCTCATAACCGCTTTTCTGGCGGCCTTTTTGCCATCTAAAAAGTGTATTGAACATGCGCACAATCACCTTAGGAACTCACTATCTTTTGCAATACTCAGTTATTCACTTATTTCATTACGGTCGCCATAACTCGCAGGGGTAGAGGCGACAAAAGTGCAAATCAATCAAATTTGGCTGCCTGCCTTGAGCCAGGTGTTAAGCTTTGTTGAGCATCGCACAGGGCTGGCCCACTAAATAGCCATGTACTAGTTGCTTAATTTTATCTTGCAACCATCTTGGGCCGTGATCCGAAAGATCATTATGGCGAGCGTCAGGTATTTGCACTACGCAGATGTCGCTTTGCACTGTGTTTGCAGGTAACACTCCTTCATCGGCAGCAAAGTCGCTTGCCCGAATTGAGAATATGTTGATATCGGTATTTCTAGGTAAAGGAACGCGGCGGTGATCCAATGTAATTATTGATTTAATATAAGGCTTCTTTTCATTTCCTAGCCACGAAGAAATATCGCCACCATTGGAATGCCCAATTAAAAGCAGCTCATTAAACGCATAGTTCAAATAGCGAGACTGAAGCTGGCTCTTAAGAAACGCCAATGTCTTGGCACCCCTGACCCAATTCTCGCGTCGAGTCTCGTATAGATTCCCCGTTACCGACAGTGGCGGATCTTGAGGGAGCTCGTGAGCGACAGAAACCACCATATAGCCCAACTCACGAAGCTGCTACTCTAAAAAAGAATACTGGGTGTGAGCAACACCGTACCCCGCGCTGAGAAATGCGACAGCACACTTGCTCTCGATGGTGCAGTCCTGCTCATTAATTGGATAAGATATTTTAACAGGAATGCCTCTATCCCTAGCTTCATCATAGATAATCTCTGCTTGCACCAGGGGGATACAAAAAATAGGGATAAGTAGCCATACATACAGGTACTTCATTTTCTCTCCTTAAGGCCTCGCACCCTACTCAATGGGCAAAGTTACTCATGGTATTTTCTTATTACCGCAATTTTGCCGTCTTCAATTTCCAATACTTCCATCATGACTTGGCTATATTCTATCGGTTGATTATTTTCAGGGTGGGTGCCCTTAGCGTAGTTTTTATATCTTATAGCCACTGCTGAGTGGTTAAATGTAAATACATCCAATAGCTCTGCATTGTATTCGCTGTGGGCGCCAAGATAAAAAGTCATCCCTTTTCTCATTGCCTCTTTGCCATTTGGTAAGCGCGAATCATCTGTCACCCAAGGTAAGTGCGAATGCCCAACATCCTCTGTAAGTAAATTAAGATGGGTCTCCAGCTCTTTTTTTGTTGCTCCTGGGCTTTGCGTGGCAACCATGGTATCGAAATACTTTTGAGCAAGTTCATTTAGATCAATTTTTCTCTCTTTGGCGGATAACGATGCTGAAACCAAAATTGATACTGCAAAGAATAGGTATTTTTTCATTGAAAACTCCGTTTTCGGTTAATTCATATAACATGTTTATAAAGACCCAGTCGCGTTCCTCGAAGCCAGTAATGCGATTGAATTCAAGCGACTCATTGGCAAATTTGTCCAAAGCGAGCACTGAATGCCACCATAGGTTTGGGTAATGTGACGAGTTACACCATTGTACGATTACAGTAAGTGGCCATTTCAAAGTCACTGATGTTCATGGCGATATTCGGAACATTCGGAAATAAAGTTACCAGCTTTGATACCATTTGCTGCGATAGCATCGCCTTTTGCTCAGTCGTCCTGCCTTGCATGATGGAGGCGAAAACATGAATGAAGGGCTCTCGCTTATTACCTACAGAGTATTTTTCGAAAGAATTTATTCTGACTTTGATATCACGTTCATCAAACAAATTGGTAGCACAAGCTTGCAAAAAAAGTTGTTCAATAATAAAGGCTTCATCATGGGAGACGAAGATGTCCTGTGAGCAATCCATTACAAAATGTGGCATTAATCCTCCGCCGACGGTCTGACTAACAGGTATTGTCCCTGCTTTACACGCTAGCATACCTTGTAAAATTGAAATTCGCTAATGAAGGTAACGCAATGAAAAATAAACTGAAAAATGACAGCTAACAACACCGGTAGCGCGGCATAAGTATAAGTGGACGGCATTCAAATAAAACCACTTAATCGGTAGGGGGACATGCACAATCAGCTTTACCGCTTGCAGTGGCAGCTGCTTTCAATTTCACAGCACAGGAAAAAAGCCGCTCATTGAGCGGCTTGGGAACTACACATCTGGAGATTTCAGGGTGTGTGCAGTATCTACTTTAAGCGGCATCACTTTGCGCTTGGTCGTCGCTGTGACGAATTAAGTAATCAAAGGCGCCAAGACTGGCACTGGCTCCTGCGCCCATGGCAATAATGATTTGCTTAAAAGGCGTGGTGGTGGCGTCCCCAGCGGCAAAGACCCCAGGCAGGTTAGTCGCGCCTTTATCATCAATCGTTATTTCACCAAAAGAGCTTAAATCCAGACCACTGTCTTTCAGCCACTCGGTATTAGGCACTAAGCCGATTTGTACGAATACGCCGGCTAAGGCTACATGCTGCGATTGTTGCGTTTCGCGGTCGGTGTAATTAAGACCGGTCACCTTATTGCCATCGCCAACAATTTCGGTGGTCGCCGCATTGGTAATGATGGTGACATTAGTAAGGCTTTGCGCCTTTTTAACCAGTACGTCGTCAGCACGTAAGGTATCGGCAAATTCCAGCACCGTCACATGTTCAACAATGTTAGCTAAATCGATCGCTGCTTCAATGCCTGAATTACCGCCACCAATCACCGCTACCGACTTACCTTTAAAGAGCGGACCATCACAGTGCGGACAATAAGCAACCCCATGGCCTCGGTATTCACGCTCACCTGGCACATTCATTTCCCGCCAGCGTGCCCCCGTGGCGAGGATCAGGGATTTGCTTTGCAGTGTGGCACCATTATCCAAGGTGATGGCGCGGCTATCGCTGTCTAAACGTGCGGCGCGCTGATTATCGATGACATCGACATTATATTCCTTCACATGCTCTTCTAGCTGAGCTACCAGTTTCGGGCCCTCTGTGGCTTTGACCGAGATAAAGTTTTCAATGGCCATGGTATCGGCTACTTGGCCACCAAAGCGCTCAGCGACAATACCGGTGCGCAGCCCTTTTCGCGCCGCATAGATAGCAGCCGATGCACCCGCAGGACCACCGCCGACTACCAATACGTCATAAGGGTCTTTTTCATTCAATAGTTCGGCTTGGCGCGCCGCAGCTCCCTCATCGACTTTGTTAAGAATATCATTGAGGCTGATAGCGCCTTGGCTAAATAGCTCGCCATTTAAGTACACCGTAGGCACCGCCATGATGTTGCGCTGCTCTACTTCCTCTTGGAACAAGGCACCGTCTATCATGGTCACATTCACCTGAGGGTTCAAAGCCGCCATGGTATTGAGCGCTTGCACGACGGCTGGGCAGGTTTGGCAGCTCAGGGAGATATAAATTTCAAAATTAAGAGCTTTATCTAAGGCTTGGATTTGCGTGCGTTGCGCCTCATCGGCCTTAGTTGCCACACCGCCGCTGTGCAGTACAGCGAGCACTAATGAAGTAAACTCATGACCCATCGGGACCCCAGCGAATGTAATCGAGGTGCCTTGCTCGCCAAGTACTTGCATCGCAGGGCGTCGCGCTGCTTGGTGGTCTTGTCGTATACTAATGCGCGGGCTCAACTCGGCCAAATCGTTGGCCAAGGTGTCTAATTCTTTACTTTTATTGCTTTCATCGAGGGCTAGAACCAGCTCTATATTGCCCGTCAATGCACTAAAATGGCTTGATAATTGATTCTTAATGGTACTGTCTAACATGGTTAGCCTCTTCAAGCGTTAGAAAAATAAGGCGGTGTTGCCACCGCCCGAGTGTTGCGATTTAGGCGTTATTAAATTTTGCCGACGAGGTCGAGCGAAGGTGCAAGCGTTTCTTCACCTGGCTGCCAAGAGGCCGGGCATACTTCACCGTCGTGAGTAGCGATGTACTGTGCCGCTTGTACTTTACGTACTAACTCTTTAGCACTGCGGCCAATGCCTAGGTCGTGCGTTTCAACCACTTTGATTTCGCCTTCAGGGTTGATAACGAAAGTACCGCGTAGCGCTAGGCCATCTTCTTCAATCATCACACCGAAGTTGCGCGTGATTTTGCCAGTTGGGTCGCCAATCATTGGGAACTCAATTTTATTAATGGTTTCAGAAGAATCGTGCCACGCTTTGTGGGTGAAGTGGGTGTCCGTAGACACTGAATAAACTTCAACACCCATTTCTTGCAATTGAGCGTAGTAGTCAGCCAAGTCACCTAGCTCCGTAGGACATACGAAAGTAAAGTCCGCTGGGTAGAAAAACACGATTGACCATTTGCCTAATAGGTCTTGCTCGCTTAGCTCAACGAAGTCACCTTGGTGATAAGCCGTTGCGTTAAAAGGTTGGATTTTGGTGTTGATCAATGAGTTGCTCATAAATTACCTCATGTTGTCTGTCATCAGTTTTAAATAATTAGCGGCGTGTGCCGCTGCGTTGATGAATAAGATAGAGGTTGTGCTTTAATAAATAAAACAGATTGATTCGATTACAACCATCGATAAATGTGATTAACGCTTAAACTTACTGCGACTTCTCAGACCGTTAATGGCTTTTTCGCCTGAACTCATTGAACTCTTTAACCTGCGCCACGTACAATTAAGAAAAGCATCCGCGCTGAGGTCTACTTTGTCTATTGCCCGTTATATCAATCATATCCAATTAGGTTACTTAGGATTACTGCCGTTTTTAGCCTTGGTTGGATGGAGCATGCTCAGTGGTCGCACTGAGTACGCTGGCACCATGTTCATTTATTATGGCATCGCGATTATGAGCTTCCTTGCCGGTCAGTTATGGCGCCCCGGTGAGCAAAGCTATGGGCGCGCCATTGCTGCTGTTATTCCCACCATCCCGCTGCCGCTGTTGGCGCTGGGCAATGAGCTGTTCACATTAGCGTGGTTAAGCGCCAGTTTTTGGTTGGTGCTGGCCATTGAAGTAAAACAGCCGCAATGGGCAGAGCACCACAAGGACTATCGCAAGATGCGCTTTGTGCTTACCTCAGTGGTATTTGTGTGTCACTTGCTGATGATTGCCGCCATGCTCGACAGACCTTAGACAGCTTCACAGCAATACAGTACACTGCGCGCTCTGATTTTTCGGTGAGATGGCCATGATTGACGATTTACGCAGTGCCCTTGAGCAGTTGGGCGAACAGTTCAGCGAAAAAAACGCCGCATTCAAGGTAAAGGTTGTGCCGTTTTTTTGCTCGGTACGCATTAAAAAAGACCATAAGCACGAAGGCACCCTGCACTTTTATGCTAACCAATTTATAGATGCCTGGTTGGTATGTTTGTTTATTTTATTCGGGGCATTAATTTATCAGCCGGAGCTTGGTCTGACCCACGGCCCTATCCACTTTGCCATTGCCGCTTTTGTGGCCCTGCGTTTAATTATCCGCCAGGTGGCTATTGAATCACTGAAAGCTCGGCTCTATTTGTTGCAACCCCGCTCCAATGCCCCGCAGAGTCACGAGTAACGATGTACTTAAGTGCTCAGTGGCGTATTTTAACGGTCGGCGACGGCGATTTAACCTTTACCCGGGCGCTTAAACGACGCTTTGCAGACGCCCATATCGTCGGCTCGGTGTATGACTCAGAAGCGGTACTGCGAGAGAAGTATTCTAGTCACGGCATTGATGAGTTACGCCAAGCCCAGGTACCGCTGTATTTCAGCTTTGATGTGACCAACCAGGCCTGCTGGCAACGCCTTAGCACGGGCTTTGATGTCATCATTTTTCAGTTTCCATTGCTCAGCCAACTAGGCTCTAAAAGCGCCTTTGCTGCAGCGCAGCAACAAGGTGGCCTCAACACCTTGAATCGCGCCCTGTTACACCAATTTTTACGCTATGGTAGCGCCTATGGCCTAGCTAAACACGGCGCCGGGCTGTGCTATATCACCTCAAAAGACGTCAAACCTTACAGTCATTGGGGTCTTGACCACGCTCTGTGTACTGGTCTTGATATACAGTATGTCGGTGAGCAGCCCTTTAATATTGATGATTTCCCGGGTTACCGTATCCGCAACGTGGACCGCAATAAACATGTCAAAGACACCAAAGGAGTCACCTACAGCTACGCGCTGAACCCCAAAAACCTTGACTTTCCCTATCACCGCCCGCGTTATTTAGATGATGCCAACTATTGCCCACTGTGCCATGCTGGGCCTTTTTGCAATGAAAAAGACCAGGCACAACACTTCGAGAGTCGCCAACACCAGCTTATGCTGGGTTATCAGCAACACTGGCAAAATTGGCTTGCGCACGCTTACAAAGGTTATTCATGACTTGATGCTGCTGTTGCAGTTTCGCCACTTCATGACATAACAAGGTTTTGCGCATTCGCAGTTGGGCTCGTTCCCACAATAGCCAGGCACCATCCCGTTGCACTAATGCTCGTTGCAGCTGAGTACGCAGTGCTTGGCGCTGCTCGGCGTTGAGTTCAGCGTAATATAAAAGGTAAAACTCAACACTGGTGATATTAACCTCTTTTATAAAGGGCCCATATTGTTGCGCCTGTTTTAAATACTGCCACACCGAATCGTTGATTCCATCCAGAGAATAGCTTACTTTTGCCAACTCCAGCCAAGTATACGGCCAGCTCGGTCGCAAGCTCAGTGAGTGCAACAATTGTTCTTTGGCTGTTCGCAGTTCAACGCCATCGGCATAGCCATGCGCAAAGCCATACAATGATAGCTGCGCCTGAATCGTGTGGTATTGTGCATGGTTAGGAACGAGCTCAGCAGCGCGTTGCAGACGCATGTGGGCGCGCATATAATGGGTCGAGCCGACGGCTGGCTCCAACTCATCTTGTTGCAGCTGCAAGTGCGACAGTAATGTTTTACCTTGTAAATAGGCTAGATTGCCCTGCAAGGCAGCAATGGAGCCCGCTGCCAAGCCAATACTGATCAGCATAAGCACGGTGGCTGCCAAGTGCCGAGGAGTTAACCGAGCTAAAATAGACCTTGGCATAGACGCCATGGGTTCTCCTTGGTGTAGCGTTGGGCCAGCTCCTTGCCGACCAGTTGCTCAGAGCGCTCACGGGCCTGCGCTAGGCGAAAAGGTCGACGTTCGCAACTGTGGGCATCACTGGCTATCAGGTCAACGTCACCCTGCTCTAGCCACTGCACTGCGAGTTTTTCACTGTCATCACCAAAATCCCCTAGCAAACTCCCTGCCGTCACTTGAATTAAGCACCCCAAGCGCTTAAATCGTGCCAGCAAATGTGGCTTCGCCTTAATTTCTCTATTGCGCTCAGGGTGCGGCAGCACCACTGTTAAGCCTTGGCGATTTAACCAAGTGATCAGCTTGTCGGCACCGAGAGGTACATGCGAGTGCGGCAATTCTAAGAGTATTGACCGCTCTGGGCCTTGACCATGAAATAGCGCAATGAGGTCCCTGGCCAGGGCTGCCATAATTTGCGAGTCAATGCGCACTTCACTGGCAAAAGCAACGTGAATATCGAGCTGTTGCTCACGTATAGCTTGTTGCAACCGCGCAAAACTTTGCGCGATTACGGGTTGGGTGTTGTCAAAGCGACCAAAGTGCAGATGCGGTGTGACAACCACATGGGAGATCCCTTGCGCCTTAGCTTGTTCGAGCATGGCGATACTGTGTTGCCACTGCTGCGGTCCATCATCTATCCCAGCCAACACATGGTTGTGAATATCAATCATAGCAAGCCTTACGTTGGTGCATTTGCTTGGGTATATCCATGGCTATCGTAGTAGCCATAATGGGCATTATGGCCCTGCTTTTGTTTGCCATTAACTTGGTTTAGCAGCACCCCACAAACGTTTGCTTTAGCATCAATTAAGCGGTGTAGCCCGGCCTTCACTAACCCCTGACGTGTCGATCCTGATTTAACGACATAGATCACTGAATCACTGTGCTGGGAAACGACAAGCGCGTCACTCACCGCCTCTAAAGGTGCCGTATCAAGCACGATATAATCGTATTGCTGGCGCAAGTGTGCCAACAGGGCCTTAAAGTTTTCGCTACTGAGTAGCTCTAACGGATTAGATGGGATTTGCCCAGCACACAACACGTGAATATTCGACTGTTCATCAACGTGAATACACTCCTCAAGCTGCTGAGTGTTCGCAAGGACATTCGCCAGCCCTGGCTGGTAAGCCGGAAGAGAGAAGCGCCCAGCCAATGAAGGACGACGCATATCAGCATCAATTAATAATACTTTTTCCATTTGCCCGAGCGAGAAAGCGAGGTTGATGGATGTGGTTGACTTCCCTTCACCCGGCACCGATGAAGTCACTTCAATCACTTGATTGTCACGGTCCATCTGACTGAGTACCAGCGACGTTCTAAAGGTGCGCACCGCCTCCGCAAAAGCCAACTTACCTTTATCAAAGAAGGTGTGCGTTGGCAGCGGCTTACGTTTTGATGACGGTAAACTCGGCAACACCCCTAGCAGTCGCTGACCGAGCTTATTTTCTACTTCTTCAGCGTTGTTCAGCGTGTCGTTTAGCGCGTCGGTTAGAAACGCCAGCACGATACCGAAACCTAAGGTCGCAACGAAGGCTAATACGACGATTAACTTACGGTTTGGCTTCGCTGGGTTCGTCGGCTGGTAGGCATAATCGGTAAACCGAGCGATTGGCGAATTGAAATCACTGGTGACTTCGGTCTCTTTGGAGCGCGATAAAAAGGTATCATAGATATTGCGGTTGGTTTCCACTTCGCGTTTGAGCTGGTGATACTCAGTTTCTTTACGCGTTAGCATTTGAAAACGCTGACGCAATCGCTCCACATCCTGCTGCAACGCTGACACCGTACTATTGGCGGTGCGCATCTCTTTTTCTAAGCCCATTACCAAAGAGCGAATTTGTGCCGATAAGTTTTCCTGCACAGTAGCAAGCTCCGCTCGCGCGGCAATCATTTTAGGGTGTTTAGGGCCATATACTTGTCGTAGTTCACTCACTTTGCGCTGCGCGGTCACAACCTCGCGCTTCACGTCTTGAATCACTTTGTGAGTGGTGATTTCGTTGATCGATTCCAACCTGGCAATGTCATCACGACCATACTCATCCACCACGCGCATAATCGCGTTAAGCTCGCTTTGGTTACGCTTCGCTTCCACCAATTGTTGCGCGGTTTGCTCTAATTCACGACGCACTAACCCTACAACGCCCTCAATATCAACTAAATCCTCACGCTCTCGGTAGCTTTGCAGCTTCTGTTCGGACTTATCCAAGCGCTCTCGCAGGATACTTAGGCGGTCGTTTAACCACCCCGAAGCCTGTTTAGCAATGCCCATTTTCGCTTGCATCGCATGAGTAATGTACGCTTCACCAACGGCATTGGCGACATCAGCAGCCAGCGCCGGATCGCTCGACTCATAGGCGATAACCACCAACTGGGTTTTACGGATTGGATGAATACTTAGGCGCCGCGAAAACGCGGTGATAATTTTCTGCATTCGTTTTTCGTAAGCTTGCTGCGCATCGGCGGTGCTAGGCAATGTCTGTGGCTTTTGTGGAATATATTGCTTCACCCATTGCTTAATATCATTCATAACCCAACTGAGCATACTAGGCTTGGGTTGAAAATCTCGATGCTCAAGCAGGTTCAATTGCTCTATCACATCTCTGGCAATGGCTCTGGAGCGCAAAATCTCATATTGGGTTTGATAGTACTCTTTTTTTGAGGCATCTAAACCATAGACCTCTTCAAAACTGACCGCTTTACGCTGCTGCGCCTCAATAAGTAAGGTGGCGCTAGCACGGTATGAAGGAGTCAATTGCAGCGCCCACACCATAGCTAGGGTGGTAACTAAAATCGCCAAGAGCGCAATGCGCCACTTAAACTTGTTAATGACTTTTAAGTAATAGCCCAGAGTCACAACCTCAGCGGCGCCTGTATTGCGTGTTGCTGTTTTCATTCTCTACCCTGAAATTAGAAGAACCGTTGCTCTATTTTTATGGTGTCACCGGCGGCGACCTGAGATTGCAAAGACGCTTTACTGCGCTTTGCCTGTTGCTGCTGTTCACTGAGCAAAAAGATTTTGTCTGTGGAGGCTCGCTCAGTGAGGCCACCGGCCAAGGCGATAGCTTGATCCACCGTCAGTCCTGGTTGATAGGGGTAGGCACCAGGCTCTTCAACTTCGCCATGAATATAGAAAGGTCGGTAGCTGACCACTTGGGCGTAGACATTGGGCTCAACGAGGTAGTCGCCTTTTAAGCCACGGTAGATCAGCTGCTCCACTTCTTTTACTGTGAGTCCTGTCAAGGTAAGCTCACCCAAAAAGGGGTAGCTGACTACGCCACTTTTGCCCAATAAAGCATCTATATTAAGGTCCGGCTGACCAAACACTCTGATTTGCACTTGATCGCCCGGCCCGAGCTTATAATCGCTGTTGGCAACCGCCCATTGACTACATAGTGCCAGCAGCACTGCAGCTAGCCACCGCATTAACGACTCCCCGTCAACGCAAACTGTACAGTCAAACCAATGCGATTGCGGTCAAAGGCTAAATCGTCGCGAGTAGAGTTGTCATTGCGCAGTTCATAATAACTTGATAGCACCACGCTTGGGCTCAACGCGTAATCCATCGCCAAAGTAAGCCCGCGTAGCGAGTCTTGACGGCTTACACCGACAAACTCATCATCGGTGTACGAATACGCCACCTTCGTTTGCAGGTTTTCACGCCATTGGTGCACCCACTGCGCCTCGTAGAACGTCTCACGAACATAATCGCCTTCAACTAAAGGGTCGCGAGCACTGCGTGAAGTGGTAAAGCGAAAGTGGCTATAAGTCAGCGGCTGCCACTTAATCTTGGCCTGCCAACTGACCCCAGAAAAGTTCTCACGAGCAGCATTAGCAAAGTCCTTTTTTTGATAACCGACTTTGATCTCACCTTCTGTTAGCGCCGTTGCTTCCCAGCTGTACCCAGCATACGCCTGATAATCATCGGAATCGCGAGTGACACCATTGATGTCAACAATATCGTAGCGATAGTTGTTTTGATGTACGGAGACGAACACATCTGAGCGTGATTGTGAATTAAAGTAAAGTGTGGCGCCGAAATTTGCTTTGTCGTAATCACGATACTGCGTAATGGTCTCAAAACGCGTGTAGTTTTTGTTGTAATAACCCGCATCAAACTTAACACGGTACATCGCTGTTTGTGCGCCAAACTCATAGTCGGCGTGGTAATCCTGCTGCTCGTAAGTGAGCGGCTCAGCAAAGGCATTAGGTTGTCCTTCAGACAGGCCTTCACCACGGCGCTCAACATTCCAATCGGCGTCAACACGCACATTGAAGCGATGACGTCGTGACGGTTCAAAGTGAGACAAGTAACCAATATGACCATCGGTATAATTGTCTGCACTACTTTGGATATAGGCTGCTGAGCTTAACCGTGTGGTAAGCTGATGCCGGTTAATGCCGTCATCATACGCCATCTCTAACTCTGGCGTGGCAGTGTAAATCATACTGCTTTGTTCATTGTTGGCCGTACTGAAAATATTATCATCGTACATCGCGCCTACACTGAGTTTGGGCGTTAATTCAAGGCCATTTTGGGTGATATAGCTGCCTGGCTTTGGCATCGCTGCATGGGCTGTTGTCGCACTCAATAACGCTGCTGCCAGCATCGACTTTCTCATTCTCCACTCCCTGATATTAATACGCATTTTTCCCAACGAAGCCTTTGAAAATAGTCATAAATATAATTTTTATATCAAACCACAAAGACCAACTTTTAATGTATTGGAGATCGAACTCCACCCGCTTTTCCATTTTCTCTAAGGTGTCTGTCTCACCGCGCCAGCCATTAATTTGTGCCCAACCTGTGATCCCTGGCTTAACCTTGTGACGGATCATATAAAACTCGACTTTCTTACGATATTCCTCGTTATGTGCCACAGCATGCGGGCGAGGGCCGACAATGGACATATCACCGAATAAAACATTAAAAAACTGCGGTAATTCGTCCAAACTGGTGCGTCTCAAAAACCCACCGATGGGGGTAATGCGTGCGTCGTTTTTCGTCGCTTGACGCACCACAGCATCGTTTTCCATTACTTTCATTGAACGGAACTTCCAAACCCGAATACGCTCGCCGCCGAGTCCATACCGGTCTTGTACAAACAACACTGGCCCCGCAGAGGTTAATTTAATTGCAATTGCTATAGCGATAAGCAGTGGTGAGATGAGCAATAGGATTAACGCCGCGACGACGATATCTTCAGAGCGTTTGATAAATTCTCGCGCACCTAAGTAAGGCGACTCAAACACGCTTAGGGTATCAAACCCTCCGACATGGTCGATGCGCGCATGAATCAAGTTCGAGAGTAAAAAGTCAGGGACAAAGTGGACGTCAACAGTGGTATCACCAAGTTGACGCAAGATATCGGCAATACGCTTGTCGGCTTTCATCGGCAGAGCAATGAACAGCACATCGACTTCACCGCGACGAGCAGCGTTGACGGCCTCACAAATTGCTCCTTGAACATGGAAATGCAACTGCTCGAATACTCTATCTGGTTGGCGGTCTTCAAAAAAGCCTACAAAATCAAAGCCCAACTCATCATGCTGACTTATTTCCCTAAATAAATTGGCCCCTGACTCGGTCGCGCCAATAATAGCGACTCGTTTTAAGCTAAAACCGAGCTTTCGTTTATTTACTTTATATAAACGAATAAACAACCGCCAACTAAACAGAAATATAAATGAACTAAGAAACCAAATAAACAAAGTTAAACGTGACAAATTTTCACTAAACTTAAAACCAAAAGCGAAGATGAATAATGCACCACTTGCAATAACTAAAGAGAGCCAAGACCAGCTCACCATATGCTGAAACTTACCTGCTCGCCAACTGCGATAGACGTTAAAAACTTCCGCAGTGTAGAGGTAACAAATCATCAAGATAAGAAATGCTACCAGGTAATGCTGATCCAGCTCTACGCCACGTATAGCAGCGGCTATAAAGAGCCCAGCAGTGATCGAAAACAAATCCATCAAGCGGTAGAAAACACCGCTGGAGGTTGGGTTATTTTTAAATGTTTTATCGCTGGTCATGGGTGCTCCAAGCTTAAATTCAGCCATCCTAGTAACAGGTGAAATTATAATCCACAATCCCACCAAGTAAAATAGATTTAAATAACTTATCTATAATAAACACTTAACCATGAACAACGGGTTAACTATAAGCGCTGTCATCTATTTGTCATGCGCTCTTTCATTAACAAATAAGCGAAGCGGCTATTGGTAACAAGGTAGCGCTTCCACATTCTTCCGGGCTCTTGCAAAACGCGATATAGCCATTCCAACCCCGCATTTTGCATCCACTTTGGCGCCCGCTTTACCTTACCGGCAACAACGTCAAAAGTGCCGCCAACGCCCATAACAAAGTTGACCCCGAGCTGGTCTTGCCAGCGGTTGATAAAGTTCTCTTTTTTCGGCGAGGTGATGGCCACAAAAAGTAGCTGTGCACCGGATGCCTTGATTTTCTCAACCACGGCCTGCTCATCATCCCAAAAATAGCCGTGGTGATACCCTGCTACATTTAATTGCGGATTTTGCTTTTGCACCACCTCAGCTGTACGAGCCACCACTTCGGGTTTCGCGCCAAGTAAAAACACACTGAATTGTTGCTCGGCGCTCATTGCCAGTAGCTCATGGAACAGGTCAACGCCGGCGACGCGCTCTGGTATGTCATGACCACAGGCTCTTGCTCCCCACACCACACCCATGCCATCAATATTGATGATGTCACAAGCTTTAACTGAGTCAGCGAGTTCAGCATCACGTTGCATATTGACCAACTTAGCGACATTAACCACCACGTGCTGAAGAAAGTGCCCGCCTTTAATATGATCGCGGATCACCGTTACCGTCTCCGC
>CEVA01053231.1_pt1 | contig 40948 bp, 45 predicted proteins | sample 361521 | NCBI WGS metagenome assembly CEVA01 (sample SAMEA2622823, study PRJEB7988) | marine metagenome | isolation source: saline water (ENVO:00002010), including | reverse complement strand
CGCTAATGCGTTCTGTATAGCGTTTCCTGAAGGATTCTGGTGTATAGCTAGAAGACCAGGTACACCGGCTCCTTGTGTAAATATTTCTCGCACACGATGTCCTGGCGCCTTTGGGGCTATCATAGAGACATCCACGTTTTCTGGCGGAACAATTTGTTCGTAATGGATATTGAAACCGTGGGCAAACATCAGAGTCTTAGTGGAATCTAAATAAGGCTGGATACTCTCTCTATAGATTCTGCCTTGCAGATGGTCTGGTACCAGCATCATTATTATGTCAGATGCTTGGGCTAATTCTGATACAGTTGATACTTTCAATCCTTCGGCTTCGGCTTTTGCCCAACTGGAACTGCCTTCATACAGGCCGACAATTACATTTACCCCGCTATCTTTCAGGCTAAGTGCGTGTGCGTGGCCCTGGCTGCCATATCCAACTATTCCTACTGTTTTGTTCTCTAAAACTGATAAATCAGCGCTGGTTTCATAATAGATATTGGCCATTTGTTAGACTCCTTATACTTCGCTCTAGATGGCTGTGAATTATACTCCTCGGTTAGGTCACTTGTCGAATAAGTTTCTTGAGAGAAGTGTATGCTAGACGCTTTCATTTGTACTTACGAGCTGGGTTTGGTATCTAACACTAACTTAATCCATCTGTTGATAACGATTGATCAAGTCCCCTAATAAGACCGATTCTTCCCGTTCTCATTACTTCTCTGATGCCGTATGGAGACAATATTCTCAGTAATGAGTCTACTTTGTGGTCATCACCTGTGACCTCAATAATGACAGAGTCTAGGGAGACGTCTATTATGCTGGATCTGAAAGTTTCCGCTAGCTGCAATACCTCGGGTCTATTCTCAGAGGTGGTGTTAACTTTTATTAGAGCAAGCTCTCTAAGTACACTATCTTGGTTGCCTTTAGATATATCAGAAACCTTTATTACATCGACCAGTTTGTACAGCTGTTTCGTTACCTGTTCTACTGTAGCATCGTCTCCATCTACCACGAAGGTCATTCTTGATAGGCCACTAGTTTCACTATGACCAACAGCCAAACTGGAGATATTGAAGCCTCTTTTTCTAAACATGCTGGCAATCCGATTTAGGGTTCCAGGTTTGTCTTCTACTAAGGCAACAATTGTATGTTCACTACCGGGAGTTATGACTTAGCCTCCTCTCCCAGAGGTTCTTCTATTAGATCCGCCGTACTAAGCCCAGGTGGGATCATTGGATATACGTTTTCTTCTTCTTCAACAACGAAATCCACCAATACTGGTCCTTCGTGTGCAGTGGCCTCTCGAATTGTTTCTAGACAATTGTCCCGTTTAGTGACTCTCATAGCTTTGATGCCAAAAGCTTCAGCAAGTTTTACCCAATCAGGGTTACCTGTGTAGTGTGTAGCATAGTAATCTCTTTGATAGAAGATTTCTTGCCATTGCCTGACCATTCCCAAGTAGCCATTGTTAAAAATAGCGAATTTAACAGGTATGTTGTGCTCTGCTATGGTGGCGAGTTCAGACATCGTCATTTGGAATCCGCCGTCTCCACATACTGACCATACTACTTTATCTGGACTTCCAAGTTGGGCTCCCATAGCCGCTGGAACCTCATAACCCATTGATCCCAAGCCACCAGATGTGATGAAGGAGTTAGGATCGTTGAATGAATAGTGTTGAGCAGCCCACATCTGATGCTGTCCCACGCCAGTGACGACTATAGCATTACCATTAGTTGCCTCTGACAGATCGTGTATTACGTGTTGTGGTAGCAACTTGTTGGTGTCTCTGATTTTCAAGGAAGGGTGATCTTTTTTAAGGTCGTTTATTCGGCTTAACCAAGAGGGATGGGTCGTTGATTTAACCTCTTTGTTGAGTGCTAGCAAGACCTTTTTTAGATCCCCAATTATAGCAACGTCAGTCTGTATATTCTTGTCAATTTCAGCAGGATCTATATCAACGTGTATTATTTTAGCATTTTGAGCGAAAGCATTTACATTACCAGTTATCCGATCGTCGAATCTCATGCCTAACCCGATTACCAGATCCGCTTCGTCTATTGCCAGGCTTGCATAAGCTAGGCCATGCATACCAGGCATTCCTACAGATAGTACGTGCTCATCTGGGAAAGTGCTTCTTCCTAGCAATGTGGTTAGTACAGGAATCTGAGCTTTCTCTGCTAGTTCCTTAATTTGATCGAATGAGTGGGATATAGTCACTCCATGACCAGACATAATCAGTGGGCGTTCAGCACTGTTTATCAATGATGCAGCCTCAGTGATGCTAGTGGGATCAGGGTCTGTCACAGGCTTATAACCTCTTAGGCTTATACTCTCAGGGTATGTGAATTCCGCGTATTCTGTGAATACATCTTTTGGGATATCCACAAGTACAGGCCCAGGTCTTCCAGTGGAAGCTATGTAAAAGGCTTCCTTTATGGTGCTAGCTATATCCTCAGCCTTCATAACTAGGTAGTTATGCTTGGTTATGGGTAGAGTTATTCCAGATATATCACACTCTTGGAACGCATCCTTCCCTATTGCATCTCTGCCAACCTGACCTGTTATTGCAACTACTGGTACGGAATCCATTTGGGCTGTCGCCAGGCCAGTGACCAAATTAGTTGCCCCAGGGCCAGAGGTGGCCATACATACTCCTACTTTTCCGGTAGCTCTAGAATATCCGTCTGCTCCCATAGAAGCTCCCTGTTCATGCCTAACAAGTATATGTTTTAGCGCCGGGTATTTGCTCATTGTTTGGTAGAGGGGTAGTATTGCTCCCCCAGGTATGCCAAACAATATGTCGACACCCTCCTGCAACAGGCTCTCACAGACTATTTCTGCTCCTGTTAGCTTCATCTTCAACCTCCAAGATTATCTACTATAAAAAACAAATCCCGTCCTACAAGGACGGGCTCTAAGTTTTCAACTCTTAACCCTTCTACTAGTCAGGGCACATACAAATTAGCATAAGGACCGATGTATTGTCAATCCTGGATGTATAGAGTGGCATTAAGCCTCTACTAAACCTAAAATAGTATTTATAGGCGTAAACATAGCTGGTAATTAGGTGGGATTAACTTATTTCTAAGCTTATGTCTAATGATTTAACGGAATGGGTTAGAGCGCCTACTGATATCAGGTCTACCCCTGTTGCAGCGACAGCCCTCACGGTTTCAAAATTAATTCCTCCAGAGGCTTCTAATAAGCATTTATTCTGCACAGACACAACAACTTTTCGCATTTCATCGACACTCATATTATCTAGCAGGATTATATCTGCGTTCGCATCCAGTGCTTCCATAGCTTCTTCATATGTCTCTACTTCTATCTCTATTTTCACAGTGTGTGGGGATTTGTCTCTGGCTTGCTTAATAATATCTGATAAGGTCATTTTTTGAGATCTTAGTGGTGCTATGTGATTGTCCTTAATAAGAATGCCGTCTGCTAAATTGAACCTATGATTATGCCCGCCACCCATGCGCACAGCATACTTTTCTAGTTCTCTCATTCCAGGTATGGTTTTACGTGTGTCTATTATATGAGCGTTAGTGCCAGATACTGCCTCAACATACTTGCTAGTCTCGGTTGATATACCACTAAGCCTTTGGATGATGTTCAGTGCTACTCTTTCACCGTTCAATATACTTGCTATTGTTCCTTCTATTTGAGCAACTATATCGTTTGGTCCGATTACGGTACCGTCAGCGATCAATGTCTGAGTATTTACTTGCGTGTCCAATAACCTGAATACTTCAAGAGATGCTTCTATTCCTGAGACTATTCCGTGAGATTTTGCCATTATAGATGCTACTCCACGAAGATCTGTTGGTATGAGAGCTCGCGTAGTAATATCACCGTGCCCTAAGTCCTCTTGCAGGGCATTCTCTATCATGTTTCTTATAGAAGGCGTGATATTTAACATGGTCAAATACTCATCATCTCATGTGATATGAAGCTATTATATAATATTAGGCAGATAATACTAATGTGGCACAGTCTTCGTTACAGATTATCGAGTATCCAATCTTTCATCAATGGGTGTAGTTCTTCTTTTGCTTCTCTTAGACTGTGGCCAGCTCCTGGTAGTAGAACTAATTTCTTAGGCTCCGCTGCCTTGTCAAAAATGAATTGCGAGCAATGTGGGCCAAGTCTTGTGTCATCCTCTCCGTGAATTAACAGAATCGACCTTGGTTCAATCATATCCGCATATTGACCGCCATAACTTTGACTTGCAAGACAGATCAATGTTACTACTTCTTCACACAATGGTGCTGCCGCTACTATTACAGCTCCACCAAACGAGTGGCCAACTAGAGCTATTCTATCGATTCCTTGTTCTTTTAAGAAGGATACTCCTGCAATGACATCCAGCATTGAATCAGTGAATTCACTGGGTTTCCGGTAGTTAAGCCTTAGTGAGGAAATGTTGTTATCTGTTAGTTCATCAGCCAATATTGGATAAAGACCTCCTCCTCCATTGTAACCACCCATAGCTCCGGCCACCCACATAACTGCTTTATTGGCTCCTTCAGCTTTGTGGTATAGAGATTTAATAGTCCCCTTGTTTGTTCTGATTAGAACGCCTGATCCTCCACTTGCCTCTGGCAATCTCCATGGAGCAGCGCCTTTATATTCGATATTGGGCTCTACGTTTTCCAATAGCATTGCTTCCCAAGTGGGTTCAGTTACCATTTTTCTTGTACCTTCTTTACAAATCTACCTATTCTCACTAGGGCTTCTTCTATTTCATTTTGTGACACAGCATAGCAGCACCTGATATGACCCTCACCGCTAGAACCGAAAGCTGAACCCGGAACGACGGCCACTTTTTCTTCTATCAGGAGCTGTTCTGCGAATTCAATAGAAGGCATATGGAGAGTCTTAATTGATGGGAAGGTGTAGAAGGCACCGTCTGGTTCTATACAATTAAGACCGATTTCGTTTAGTCCAGTCACCATCATATTTCTACGACGGTCGTATTCTTCTCTCATTTCTTCCACAAAAGAATTGCCACTGCGTAGTGCTTCTATAGCTGCCATTTGTCCTTGGATAGGCGCGCATAGCATGGTGTATTGATGCACTTTCATCATAGCTTCTATTATTTCAGCATTCGAATAGGCGTAGCCGATTCTCCAGCCGGTCATAGCGTAAGACTTGGAGAAACCACCTAAGCTAATGGTTCTATCTCTCATGCCCTTGATCGAAGCGAAGCTGACTGCTTCTGTATTATAGACCAGTCTTTCATATACCTCATCGGATATTACAATAAGATTATTTTTTTCAGCAATAACGGCTATCTTTTCTAACTCTTCTCTGGGCATTACAGCACCAGTTGGATTGTTAGGATATCCAATTAGAATAGCCTTAGTTCTTGAAGTAACCTTTCTTTCTATATCCTCTGGTAACACCTGAAACCGATTTTCCATATATGTAGGGATAGATACTGGGACGCCCCCTGCTAAAGTTACACATGGATTATATGAAACGTATGTCGGTTCAGGTATTATGACCTCGTCTCCTGGGTTCAAAATAGCTCTCATCGCCAAGTCTAAACCTTCGCTTACCCCAACAGTCACCAATATTTCAGTGGAAGGAAGGTATTCTATATTGTAGCGGTCAGCTAAGTACTTGCTTAATTCCTCTCTTAATTCCAGTAGGCCATAGTTTGAGGTATAGTTGGTATAACCTTTTTCTAAGGCGTATATTGCAGCCTCTCGGATTCTCCAGGGCGTGTGGAAGTCGGGTTCGCCAACTCCCAGGGATATAACTCCGTCCATAGATGCGATCAAGTCGAAGAATTTTCTGATACCAGACGGAGACAAACTTCTGACCCTATCCGATATGATGTCTCTGTTTTTATTATTCATACTAGTAATAGAAATTCATCAATTTAAGGAACGATAGGCAGTCTGTGCACATCGTCTTGCCCTCCTAGAATCTCACCATCTTCCTTATAGCTTTTCAAAAGGAAGTGAGTAGCAGTGCCGCTCACTTCTTCCAATGCCGCCAACTTCTGCGCTACGAAATTAGCCAGATCCCGCATGTTGTCGCCTACAATCAGTACGGAAAGATCAAACCCGCCAGATACTAGGTTTAAGGATTTTACTTCTGGGAATCTTGCTATTCTTTCAGCTACATTATCAAAGCCAAAATCCCTTTGTGGGGTGACTCTGACTTCTACTAGGGCTTGTACTTCCTCTCGACCTGCGGCCTCCCAGTTGATCAAGGTCTTGTATTTCACTATGACTCCTGTATCTTCGTAATCCTTGATTATCTTCACTATCTCGTCTTCGCCTATACCTGTTAGGTTGGCGATATCTTTTACAGTTGCTTTTGAGTTATGTGCAAGTATATCTAATATTTCTAGTTGGTTGTTATTCATAATTGTGGTCTCACATCTTGCCATCGAGTGGCTTGTTCGTAATTGTAGGCTAGTTTTAGGAGAATGTCTTCAGCTAGGGGTTTCGCCATTATCTGCATGCCAACTGGCAGGCCTTCTACAAATCCGCATGGTATTGATATTGCAGGGATTCCTGCTATGTTAGCTGGTATGGTACATATGTCACTTAGGTACATGTGCGTAGGGTCAGATGTTTTCTCACCAATCTTGAATGCTGTAGATGGAGAAGTTGGGGTTATGATGGCATCATATCTGTGAAAAGCATCCCTAAATTCTTCTCTTATGATTGTTCTTACTTTTTGGGCTTTCAAATAATAAGCATCGTAGTACCCAGATGATAGAGCATATGTCCCTAACATAATTCTTCTTTTTACCTCCGGTCCGAAGCCTTGTTGCTTGGTGTTCTCCATTGCCTGCCACATGCTATCAGCGTCTAGTGCTGACAGGCCATATTTAACGCCATCATATCGAGCTAGGTTAGAAGATGCTTCTGACGGGGCAAGTATATAATAGACTGATAAGGCATACTCGGTATGCGGGAGCGAGATTTCTTCTACTATTGCTCCCATGTCTGCGAATTTATCTATGGCTGTTTTTAATGCTTGGGATATCTCTGTGTCTATGTCTTTACTGTAGTATTCTTTAGGTATTCCAATTCTTAAGCCTTTTATACCAGTTGTAAGCGCGTCTGTGTAGTCATGATTTTCCGATTTTATGGATGTAGAATCCATTCTATCTTGGCCTGCTATTGTATTTAAAACGATTGCACAATCTGTGACATCGCGAGTCATAGGCCCGATTTGATCTAATGAACTTGCAAACGCTATTAGCCCAAATCTACTTACTAAACCATAGGTTGGTTTTAGTCCGACGATTCCACAGAGGCTAGCGGGCTGTCTTATGCTTCCACCTGTATCTGATCCTAATGCGTATATCGCCTCGCCGGCCGCTACCGCCGCAGCTGGCCCTCCGCTACTGCCACCGGGGACCCTATCTAGGTCCCAAGGATTATGTGTTGGGAAGAAGGCTGAATTTTCTGTGGATGATCCCATTGCAAATTCATCCATATTGCCTTTCCCGAGGAAGACTGAGCCAACTTCATATAGTTTATTCACTACAGTCGCATTATATGGAGGAACGAAGTTTTCTAGCATTCTAGATGAGCAGGTTGTGTTAACGCCCAATGTACATAAATTATCTTTGAGTTGTGCAGGTATGCCGGTTAGAGCATTAATGTTACCCTGAGAGACTAAGTTGTCAGCAATGGAAGCTTGTTTTATTGCTGAATCCGGATGTATCGACACAAACGATTTCACGTTACTTTCCACGGATTCTATCCTGGATAGTACGGCTTTGGTGATTTCTACTGAGGATACATCTCCTTTTGAGATAAGTTCCTTGAGTTGGTGTATTGTTAGGTAATGTAGATCTTGGGTCATTACTCTAGTACCGCCCTAACTTTAAAGAAATCATTTTCTTGTACAGGGGCATTAGATAAGACATCTGAGGAGGCTAGTGGAGTCAATGGTTCATCCTCCCTCATTACGCTATTCAGATCTCCAGAGTGTTCTGTAGGCGATATATCATCGGTATCGACCTTTTCAAGGATTTGGAAACTCTCTAGTATATTTGCAAGTTGCCCCCGGAATAGTTCTACTTCTTCCTCTGTTATGCCGAGTCTGTAAAGTTGTGCTATTTCTTGAACTTCTTCAGGTCTCAAGTTAAAGGAATTCATATTGGAGGCTCCTGTTTATAATTAGAGTCTCAAGTGTATCAGAGGTCCAAAACTCATTCAACTTTATGACTTGGATCGTAGAATCTTAGTATCTAGGTGTAGGCTACCTTGCTTTGGATGCTAAGGGTATCCTTATACTAAAGGTTGTATTAAAATAACAATCTGTATCTGGAGTGAAGAAATTTCAGCAGAATATCCTTAGTATTTGGGAGATGTAGGGGTGGATTTTCAGTTTAGTCAAGAAGAGAACGACTTCAGGAAGTTAGTAATAGATTTCATAGATAACAATATTCCAAAGGATTTGCTTTGGAAAGAATCTGATTCTATGTCGGACGCAAATTGGCCGAAAGTTATCGAAGTAAGGCAGAAACTCGCTAAAGCAGGATTAGCGATTATACATTGGCCTTCTAAATATGGAGGGCAAGACGGGACGCAAACCTTTCAACTAATACTCCGCGAAGAAATGTCACAAAGAGGGGTGCCAGATTCAATATCGTTTGATGATGGATTCAATTTTATAGGCCCCTCCATAATAGACTACGGATCCGATTATCTCAAAGAAACTCATCTTCCAGGTGTATCTAACGGGAACGTTTTTTGGTGCCAAGGATATACAGAACCTGGAGGTGGGTCTGATCTTGGGTCCTCAAGAACGACTGCAGTATTGCAAGGGGACGAATATATAATTAATGGGCAGAAAGATTACATTTTTGGAGCCGCTCGGGCTGACTGGATACATATTTTGGCCCGTACTAATAGAGAAGAATCTGGGCATAGGGGGCTAAGTTACTTTCTAGTGGACATGAAATCCCCAGGTATAACGCTCAGGGCATTAGATGAGATTCATGGTAGAAGTAGCGTGCTTAACGAAGTTTTCTTTGACGATCTTAGAGTTCCAGTTAGGAATATGTTGGGCAGCCCTGAGCAAGGTTGGCAGATAGCAATGGATACTCTAAACAGGGAGCGAAGTGGCATTGAGGTGGTAGGTAAAACTAGAGGTCTTTTTGTGGAATTAGTAGATTATATTAGGGTAGATTATTCTAACTTGAGTACTGATATGGATATAGGAGAGGTTAAGCTCAAATTAGGCGAGATGTCGGCCGAAATTGAAGCATGCCGGATAATGGCTTATAGAGTAGCATGGCTGCAAGATCATGGATTTGACAGCGGGTACCAAGCGTCAATGAGTAGGCTATTGGCTATTGAAATGTGGAGGAACTTTACATACTTGGCTTTAAGAATATTAGGCCATTATGGCAATTTGAGCGGAGGTATAGAGTCTCCTTTAGAAGGCAAGCTGAGCAGAGGTTACATTGAATCTATTGCTGAATCTATATACTTGGGTACTCCGGAAATTCACAGGAATATAATAGCAAAACGAGGTATTGGTTTGTCTGATGAATAGCAATTCAATGGGCACAATGGGGTTAACAATTTTGCATTGGATATAGGATATTAAGATGGATCTTAATCTAACTGAAGAACAGATAATGCTGAGAGATTCAGCGAAGGAATTCTTGGCGATAGAGTGCCCAAGATCGTTAGTTCGCGATATGGAAAACAGTGAAAGTGGACATGATAAGGATTTATGGGAAAAGATGGCTGATTTGGGATGGATGGGATTGGTTCTTCCAGAAGACTATGGTGGTATTGGAATGACATTCCAGGATATGTCAATAATTCTGGAGGAAATGGGAGCTTATCTCCTTCCAGGGCCGTATTTTTCTACCGTGGTTCTATGCGGACAGGCTATCAGGGATTTTGGATCTGAGAGTCAAAAGTCTGAATACCTGAATCAAGTTGCTACTGGGGAAATTGTTATGGCATTGGCCATGACCGAGACCAGTGGAAGTTATGATGCTAATACTACTCGAATGACATTCGAGCTTGATGGAGACGAGTTCATCCTGAATGGGACTAAGATGTTTGTGTTGGATGGACAATCAGCAGATTATTTCTTGGTCTTGGCACGTTCAAAAGTGGAGGGTGGTATATCAGATGGTGAGACTGCATTCTTCATAGTTGATGCCAATGCAAGCGGTATAAAGTCTACGCCCCTGCATGTAATGGGCATTGATAAGCAATCAAGAGTTGAATTTGAGAGTGTAAGGATCCCTCAGAGTAATCTGGTTGGCGAAATTGGTTGTGGTGGTGAAATAGCTGAGCGGTTGATCGTCTGGGGGGGCATCGGAAAATGCTTGGAAGCCATTGGAGGGGCTCAGGTGGCTATGGATATGGCTGTTGACTATGTGAAGCGTAGGCCAGCATTTGGTAAGAGAGTTGGTAACTTTCAAGTTATACAACACTACTGTGCTAACATGCTAAAAGATTTGGAAACCTCGAGAAACTTAGTATATCAAGCAGCATGGCTTATATCTGAGGATAGATATGATGACCCTAAGATATATATAGCAAAAGCTTGGATAAATGGAGCATATAGAAGAATCACGACATTGGCTCATCAATGCCACGGTGGCATAAGCACTATAAAAGAGATGGATCTTCATCTCTATTATAAGAAAGCTATGATTAACGAATCTCTTTTCGGGGATACAAGATTTCATTGGGATAGGGTATCCAACTACATAGATATCTAGAGGGAAGCGATATCTATGGCATATAGTGTTGGAATGAGGATTTGAAATATAGAGGTTCATCGAATAGGTCAGGTGTTAAGGAGGAGTTTTAATATGGAATATAGATATCTTGGACCGACAGGGTTGCAAGTCTCGGTCGTCGGACTTGGTACAAACAATTTTGGTTTCCGAATGGATGAGAGCAGTTCAATAAGAGTAGCTCGTTTTGCGATCGATCAGGGAATAAATTTTTTGGATACTGCCAACATGTATGGTAGGGGTTTGTCCGAAGAGAGAATTGGTAAAGCTTTAAAGGATGTTCGAAAGGACGTGATTCTGGCAACTAAATTTGGTATGGCTATGGGAGAAGGCCCTAATTCACTTGGCGGGTCCAGACATCACATAATGCAGCAGGTTGAAGATAGTCTTAAGTTACTACAGACGGACTATATAGACCTTTATCAGATACATAGACCAGATCCTAATACACCTATAGAAGAGACAATACGAGCATTGGATGATCTGGTACATCAAGGTAAAGTTAGGTATATAGGATGTTCTAATTTTAGCGCTTGGCAAACTTGCGAGGCAGTATGGACATCTAAGCACCTGAACATGGCCAGCTTTGCTACTGTTCAGCCCGAGTACAATATGCTGAATAGGAGTATAGAGGCAGAACTATTACCGTTTTGTGACAAATACAACATCGGCATTTTGCCTTTCTACCCGTTGGCAAGCGGTTTCTTAACAGGTAAATATATTGAAGGCAAGGATGTTCCTGAGGGAACTCGTCTGGCTGGTAACGAAAGGGCTAGAGAGAATACTTTAACTGATAGAAACTTTAGGATACTATCTGGATTATCCAATTTTGCCGATCAACATGGTAGGCCTATTGTCGAATTGGCTATAGCTTGGTTATTGGCCAGGCCTGCTGTCAGTTCTGTGATCGCTGGGGCAACTAAAGAAGAGCAGATAGTAGCCAATGTTAAGGCTTGTGATTGGGTGCTGTCTAAAGATGATATGGACGCAATAGACGGGATTCTAGAAATAGGAGAGTGATCACCATTGGCGACAGAAATAGACGAATATATAGCTGAATTTGATTCTCTGCATAATCAGATATTAGAAATTATAGATGGTATGTCCCATGAAGAATTTCATTGGGCTCCGATTCCAGATGAAACTAATTCACCGGCAGTATTGTTAACCCATCTTCTAGGTGCAGAAAGTTTTAGGGTTCATGAGATGGCTGGTGGAATAAACATTAATAGGGATAGGGATAGTGAATTCCTTATACAGGATAAATCTGTAGATCAACTGAAAGATACTTTAAGAATTGTATCAGCCAGAACTAAGGAAGTCCTTCAGGGACTAGATAGTGGGCAACTGGAAAAAATACAGCCGGCCGTTCGTGAATATGAGGGATCTGAGGCTGTGCGGTGGCATATACTTCATGCTATAGAACATTACGGAATTCATATAGGTCACTTGACTTTGACTCATCAATTGTATGTGAGGCAGCATAGCCAATCCCAGTAATATATTTGGCTAGTCAATTTTAGAGGATTCTCTACTAGGCTCCTTTGCAAGTAGGAACATTAGTATTGTAGATGTTATTGCTATAGCGGCTGTTATTAGCCAAGCAGACTGGTAGGAGTCTGAGGTATCTACAAAGTGTCCGAACACAGGCGGCATTATAATTATTCCTATCCGAACAATGCCATTCGTAACGCCTATTGCAGTTCCACTTTTGTCTGGTCCAGATATTTCTGCAACATACGCTGTGAATATACCAGGCCAAGACATACAACTTGCTCCCAATAGAAGAGTTACTATGACTACTATCAGTGTGGGTGTCTCCGGGCTAAGAAAACTAGTAACGATTAGAGATATGAATGCTATAAGACCTATAATTGCAAGAGTAAGTTTTCGCTTCCCTTTAAACATAAAGTCACTGGCTGCTCCCCAGAATATACGGGCTATAACACTTATAAAAAGAGCCATTCCAAGGTATCTGCCAGCAGTTATTTCTGAGTATTGCAATTCTTCAACAAGAAATAGTATGAGGTAGGATAGTACTATTAACTGTAATCCTACAAAACAGAAAGCCCATATTGTTAATACTACTAAGTTTCTATCCTTGGCTATTTGCTTAAATTCTTCCATAGAGGTTGATCGTCTTTCGTTCGAGCTATCAACCTTCTTATCTCGATAAAAGAGTTGTACTAATATAGTAAGTATGATCATAGAGCCGAATAAGAAAATACAGGCTAATCTCCAGGTTGTAGCCAAGGCTAGAACAGGCAAAGTAATTGCAGCTAATGTGCCTGCGACCGGCGGACCAGTTTGCTTAATGCTCATGCCAAGTGCCCTAGTGCTTTGAGGCACCCAATCCATTATTTGTTTGGATGTAGCGGGATAGAAAGGTCCAACACCTATACCTATTAGGAATCCGACTATAATTGCTGACCATAGAGAGTTTATTAAACCGAGTGCCAATACAGGGAATGCGGTGTAGATCATCACTATGATCAATACTCGTTTTGCTCCCCAGATATCGGATAGAAATCCCCCAAGCATAACGCTTATCATGCTGGTACCCATTATGGCCGACGTAATGAGACCTACTTCAGCTCGTGTGAGGTCAAGTTCTTCTCTGATAAAAGGATATAGTACAGGGATACTTTGGATTACTAGACCATCTCCTATCATTGCAAGAGTAGCTAGTACGACTACCCACCAGTGATAAGGTATAACTTTAATATTTAGAAGCCCTAGTCTGTACATTAGGAGTACTTCAGCCCGTCAATGTAAGGGGATATTGTGCTTTCTGAGGTTTCTGTTTCTATATGAATAGTTTTCGGCATCTTTTTTTGGCTGCCGATCCTGGATTCGAACCAGGGTTCCGTGTTCCAGAGACACGTGTGCTACCACTACACCAATCGGCATTAGCTTGCGGCAAGAGACTTAGTTTAATACCATTGCAGAATATGGTCAAATTACTTATGTTAAGAAAACTCGACACATGTTAGGTGAAGGTTTAAAATGAATAAGAATCATACAATCAGCGTATTCAGTTGTAATTGCTGCAATATCCGAAATTTGTTAGAGGTGAGTTGATTATGGAAGATGTGCTAAGAGAAGCTAACAATCTATCAAGCAAGGGAGAACCCTTCGTTATTGCTACTGTGATAGGTACTAAAGGTTCAACACCCCAAAAACCTGGGGCCAAACTTTTGGTTAGGCAGGATGGTAGCGGAGTGGGGACACTAGGTGGCGGTTGTGTAGAGGGAGATATATGGTTTGCAGCCAAGATGCTTTTAAGCGAAGGGGGTGATTCTACAGTCACCGATTATATGCTCAATGAAGATATAGCAGCGAGAGAAGGTCTGGTTTGTGGAGGTACAATGTATTTTCTTATAGATCCTATAAGAGATCACTCTTCCTTTGAGACTAAAGTTAACAAAATAGTAGATGCGTATGATGGTGGTGAAAGTGTTGGCCAGGCTACTTTGCTAAAGACGGTAGATAGTAAAGGCAAGATAGGGGACAAGATATTGCTGGAGAAAGATGGTTCTTACTCTGGAACACTTGGGCACAAGAACAGAGATAAGGAGGCTATTAAGACTCTTAAGAACTTAATGGATTATGGTCGAGTGGAATATTTGAAGACCCAAGATGGAGCGGAAATATTTTTAGAAGGTTTTACCACCCCTGCATCCGTCGTTATCGCTGGTGGAGGACACATATCAAAGTCAGTTGCACCTTTGGTGACAATGTTAGGTCTCAGGTTGTATGTTGTTGACGATCGACCTGAATTTGCCAATAAAGAGAGATTCCCTGAGGCAGAGGGAGTTATAGTCGCTGAATACCACGAAGGATTAACACAGATAGATATTCGGCCTAATACTGCAGTTATAGTAGCCACTAGGGGCCACAGGGAGGATGATTTGGCCCTTGAGGCTGCGGCTCGTAGCCCCGCTGGTTATGTCGGATTAGTAGGTAGTCGCAGGAAAACTATTCTTATATATGAAGAACTGTTAAAGAATGGTATTAGTTTAGATAGAATAAAGGCTATCCACGCACCAGTAGGACTGGATATAGGAGCAAAAACACCCGAAGAAATTGCTGTTAGTATCATGTCCGAGATAGTGGCTTTCAGAGAAGGAAAACCAGGTAAATCTTTGACTTTGGAAGATCGGTATATTCGCAAGATAGCTAATAAGTTATCAGCTAATTTGGTAGCTTCTTAATAAATTCTGAACAGTATGTCGCTTGTATCTGCAATACTTTTATCTGCTGGTGAGTCTAGCCGTATGGGTAGTTTGAAAGCACTGCTTCCCTGGCAAGGGTCTACTTTAATACAGTATCAGATTAATGCCCTTCGTGACGCAGGAGCGTCAGAAGTGGTGGTAGTTGGTGGTTACAAGAGTGATCAAATATTACCTAGTATTGAGAATGAACCTGGAGTAGTGGTGATCTCTAACCCAAATTACTATTTAGGCAAAACTACGTCTATAAAGGCTGGGCTTGAAAATTTGTCCAGCCAAAGTAATACGATATTGATTCTGGCGGTAGATCAGCCGCGTCCAATGATGCTCCTTAGTAAATTGATTTCAGCACATATTAACTCTGGAAAATCCATAACCATGCCAGTATTCAATGGAAAGAGTGGTCATCCAATATTGTTTTCTTCTAGTCTTATGCCAGAACTTATGAATATAACTGAAGAGACTGAAGGCCTTAGGGCTATAAGCAGGCGATATAGAGATTCTATGAATCTGTTAGATATAGATAATGGTATCGTTAATGCCGACCTGAATACGCCTGAGGATGTAGAATCTGCAAGGCAATTGTTTGACCGATATGGGTAGGCCGAGTTATATAATAACTAATCTTCTTTATTTGGTCTAGGTTCACATTTACGTGCTGTTGTTATGAATCCTGTATGAGCAACCATTCTATGCTGAGGTCGTACACTACGGTTCCCTATTGACCATGGCCTTAGTAACACTTCGAAGGATTCCATCATTTCGAAAGATTTAGTATTTTTTAATGATTCATGAAGTTCATGAACTTGGAAAATAGTTGGCAGGAAACTCACTAGGATCCCACCATTCACAAGGGCCTTCTCAGCATGTGGCACTACTAACCATGGAGATGGAAGATCCAAGACTATTCTATCGACATTATCTTCATCTATGCCTTCATATACATCTTGTATTTTTACTTCTATATTACTTATGTCCTGGTTCATGGCTTTCAGACTAGTTACTGCTTTTTCTATGATTTCTTCTTTTATCTCGTATGATATAACTTTTCCTTTATCACCAACGGCCCTTAATAAAGATAGTGTTAATGCGCCGGATCCAAGGCCAGCTTCTACTACTTTAGCTCCCGGGAAGATATCACCGTAAGCCAATATGATTCCTAGATCCTTTGGGTATATTACCTGAGTAGCGTGCGGCATCTCAGTAACAAAGTCCTCAAGCGTAGGAGAGAATACCAGAAGTTGATGATTGGTTGAACTTTGTATTCTAGAACCAGATTCCAGTCCTATGATCTGATTGTGTAATATCGTCCCAACGTGAGTATGAAACGATTTCTCTTTCGAGAGGGGTATCGTATACTTGCGACCGCGTCTGTCTACTAATATCACGCGGTCGCCTTCTTTAAATAATCTGTCAGTTGCTATTTTGGTAAAGTCTCTTTCCTACAGTTTCAGTAGTTCTTCAAGGATCTCTTTTGGGTCTGGCAGACCTCTATCAAACACTTGCTTAAACCTTATAATTCCTTCTTTGTCTATTATGATGACAGCTCTTCTGGTGGTACCCCTCTCGTCGTTATATATACCTAATAATGAGGAGACTGCTCCTTTTGGGTGAAAATCAGCTAACAATGGATACGGTAGTCCACCTATAGATGCGGCAAATGCTTTCTGTGTTGCTGCACTATCTACACTCATGCCCAAAACTTGGGCATCATTCTCTTCGTACCGGCGGTTTTCCAACCGGAAACCAGAGCATTGGTGCGTTCAACCACCTGTAAATGAGAATAGATGCGTCTGTATTACGACGTTTTTTTCACCCCTATATTGGCTAAGCGTAACCTCGTCTCCGGTGTGTGATCTCAGGGTAAAATCTGGTGCCAAGTCACCGACTTCTGCAGTCATAATAACCTCCATGAATTTATTCAAATCGATTATTGAAGTCTATATCTAAATTTTTGATTGTGCAATCCGATTTGGGTTCAGGAATACCTAATATTTGCTAATAGATCTTCTTAATACGTATGGTTAGCCATATTTTACCATCGTAGATTAGGCTGCCTTGCGGCTTTTGCCTCATCAAGTCGCGTATTTGGTGTGTTGTGGGGAGCATCTTTGAGGATCTGCGGGTTAGATTCAACCTCTTGTGCTATCTCTTGCATTACAGAAATAAAATAATCTAGGGTGTCTTTACTTTCTGATTCAGTCGGTTCAATCATTAGGGCTTCTTCTACGATCAACGGGAAATACATTGTAGGTGGGTGTATCCCATAGTCAATTAATCTCTTTGCTATATCGAGTGCCCTTACCCCTTTCGATCGCTGTGGTTTGGCAGAAAATATAACTTCATGCATGCAATTTCTATCGTATGGTAGGTAATAATCATCTTTGAGCCTGGCTAATATGTAGTTGGCATTTATTACAGCATTTTCACTTATATCCAGCATTCCTTGTTTACCCATGCTCCGTATATAGGCATATGCTCGGACTAGAATTCCAAAATTACCGTGAAATCCACCGATTTTCCCTATGGATGCGCTAGGGGTTTCCAATGAGTAGAGGTCATTGTTCTTGGCAATTATAGGTGTTGGTAGAAACGATGCTAATCTGTCATTGCATAATACTGGACCTGCTCCAGGCCCTCCTCCTCCATGAGGGGTGCTAAAAGTTTTATGTAAATTCAAGTGCAAGACATCAAATCCTATAGTGCTCATATGTGCTCTTCCAAGAAGAGCGTTCATATTAGCTCCGTCACCGTAAACCAGTCCACCACACTCATGTACATAGTTACAGATTTCCACAATGTTAGGATCAAATAAACCTAAGGTGTTTGGCAGAGTTAACATTATTCCGGCAGTTTCCTCTGTGCAGTGGCTCTTTAGTATTTCTATATCCATGTTGCCATTCTTGTCGGAAGGTATGGACATAACCGTATATCCTGCCATTGCTGCGGATGCAGGGTTTGTTCCATGAGCACTATCTGGAACAAGTACGATGCTTCGCCTATAATCTTTCTTGGAATCATGATACGCTCGGATCATCAGCATTCCAGTTAATTCGCCGTGAGCTCCAGCTACTGTTGAGAGACCTGCATGTTCCATACCAACTATATTCGCGAGCAGGTTCTGCAGATCATACATTAACTCTAGTGCACCTTGTGTAGTTTCAATATCTTGTAGGGGGTGTATCTCTGTAAACCCAGGTAGAGAAGCTAACTCGTTATTTATTTTGGGGTTGTACTTCATAGTGCAACTTCCGAGTGGATAGTAATTAGTGTCAACAGAAAAATTTAGCTGACTCAGGTTAGTGAAGTAGCGAATCACTTCTCCTTGGCTAACTTCTGGTAGGGATAGTTCTTCTCTAAGTTTCCCGGCATCTGGCAGAGGTTGTTCCGGAACGTCAAGTGGAGGTAGGGCTATTCCTATACGTCCGGGGACGCTAATGTCCATTAGAAGTCGTCTATCCCTGTTTTGTGTATACATCTGTGCAAATAGTCAAACAAACCTCAACTTAATAAGGTTAAGGTTTTATTTTGGATAACTCCTTTGCTAATCTTTCAATCTCTTCTTTAGTATTCATTTCAGTCACGGATATCATAAGTCCATTGTTGAAACGATCGCTAACATCTATTCCTGCCAAGATACCTTTGTTGAGAAGTGTTGCCTTTATAGTTTTTGGGTTTACTGGGCATTCAACAACAAATTCCCGGAAGAATAGTTCATTTGTAGGGAGTGAATAGCCAGGTATTTCAGAGATCAGTGAAGCTGTATAATGGGCTTTATGGTATGTGGATTCTGCAATGTGTTTCAACCCGTTTTTTCCTATACACGCCAGATAAGCGACTATAGCTGTACATATTAATGCCTCACTTGTGCAGATGTTTGAGGTAGCTTTTTCCCTACGTATATGTTGTTCTCGCGTCTGCAAGGTTAGCACGTAACCTTCCTTGCCAGTAGTATCTACAGTCTTACCTACGATTCTTCCTGGCATTTGGCGGAGAAACTCGGTTTTACATGTAAATAGGCCGACATAGGGACCACCGTAACTAAGTGATATACCTAATGGCTGACCTTCAGCAACTGCTATGTCCGCACCAAGGGTTCCAGGTGACTTGAACATTCCTAGGAATATTGGGTCAGTGGAAACTATCATAAGTACGTCATTCTGCTGCGTAATAGCTTTTAGATCTTCCATTTGTTCAAGGTAACCATAGAAATTGGGATGTTGTATTATGAGACAAGCTGTATCCTGGCCTATTCGAGGATCTTTGTGATCAGTTGTGTATACTGTTAATCCTTGGGGTTCTGTATAAGTCCGTATTACTTCTAGTTGAGTTGGTGATACTGTATCCAATACACATATACTATTTCGACCCTTTATCCTACAGGCCATCAGTGCCGCTTCTGCTGTTGATGTTGCTCCATCATACATGCCGGCATTTGATACATCCATTTCCATCAATTGACTTACCAAAGACTGGAACTCATATGTTATTTGTAGAGTACCTTGGCTCACCTCGGGTTGGTATGGTGTATACGCCGTGGCTAGTTCGCCTATTCCGGTTACATGTCTTACTACAGAAGGAATAAAATGTCGATATGCACCACCGCCTAGGAATGATGCTAACTGGCTTTGATTCATATTGCGCTCAGATAGGATTTGCATTTCTCTATACAATTCGATCTCTGATAACCCTGAAGGCAGGGAAGATAGATCGTTGCCAAATCCAGCTGGTATATCTTTGAAAAGCTCATCAGCGGCATTGACACCTATGGTTTTTAGCATAGCTATTTTTTCGTCCGATGTATTTGGAATATAAGGTGAGGAATTTGAAATGGCCATGATTTAATGTCCTAGAGATTCTAAGAATGTTTCGTATTCAGATGCAGACATTAGTTGATTTAAATCTTCGGGATTAGAAGGATCCAACCTGACTAGCCAGCCCTTGCCATATGGGTCTTCATTTATGATTTCTGGACTCTGCACTGCCTCTTGGTTTATCTCTATTACTTTTCCAGATATTGGGCAATATATATCAGAAACTGATTTTACAGATTCCACTTCACCCAATTTACCCATGCTTTCTACTACGGTGCCTACTGTAGGCATTTCAACAAATACTAGATCACCTAATTCTTCCTGGGCATATTCAGTAATGCCAATATATAGCGTTTTATCTTCATTTGCTAACACCCATTCGTGTTCCGTTGAGTAGTATCTATCTTCTGGGTTCATTTAGACCTCTTCCTAGAATAGAATGGTAGAGGTGCGACTTTAGCCTTAGTCATTCTGCCTCTTATGTCTATCTGTAACTCTGTAGCTTCTTTTGCGAATTCTATTGGAACGTATCCCAAACCTATACCTGTGTCAAGAGTAGGGGAGTAGCTGCCACTTGTAACTTCTCCTATTGTATCGTTGTTTTGATATATCTTATATCCATGTCTAGGTATTCCTTTGTCTTCTAATTTGAAACCTATCAATGACTTGTTTATACCAACTTCCTGTTGATCTAACATTATACTTTTTCCACAGAATGTGGATTTATCAAATGCTACAAAACGCTCTAATCCAGCCTCCAAAGGAGTTATGTCGTCGTTCATATCTGATCCGTGTAGTAATAAACCAGCTTCGATTCTTAGTATATCTCTCGCTCCCAGGCCACATGGGGTTGCACCCAGATTAATTAATTCTGACCATATTGCCGATCCATAGTCGATATTGCATATGATTTCTACTCCCATTTCTCCTGTATACCCAGTAGTAGCAATAATCGAGTTATAACCTAGGATATCGCCTTCAATAATAGAAAACGGTTTCATATTAAGTAAATCTATTGAGCATATAGGCTGCAGAATCTGGGTTATCTGTGGGCCCTGAAGAGCTATCATCACGGTCTCTGTTGTGACTCTATTTATTTCAACGTCGTAATTGAGATCATTTGCATATTTATTGATCCATTCAATTATGGTTTCTTCGTTGGATGCATTTGGAATCATGAGGAATTTATTATTGGTATGTTTGTATATTATTGTGTCGTCTATTATCCCACCATTTTCGTTGCATATTAGAGTGTACTTAGCTTTTCCAGAAGGCATTGTTGCTATGTGTGACGTAGTCAATAAGTCGAGCAACTTAGCAGCATCATTGCCAGATATGAACAATCTTCCCATGTGGGAAACATCGAATATGCCAGCACTGTGACGGACAATTTTAACTTCAGATAATATACCTGAGAACTGTATGGGCATTTCCCATCCTGCAAATGGTACTAACTTACCGCCTCTGTCCGTATGTTCTCCATATAAAGGAGTTCTCTTCATAATCAATAGTTCCTATAGGAAATATATTTATCAAATTCTTGATAGGCTTAGTCATCCTAGGGTATTTATCTAGTGATCTAATCAAAAAAGAGAGCAGGATTCGTTAGAATTCCTGCTCTCTTTTACTGCTATGTGAGTTTTGCTCAGTTAAAACTGGCGTCTATTTCTTGGTAGAAGCAGTTTGCCCTGCTGTTGATGGAGTTGGAGCAGCTCTCTCAGTGGTTCGACTTATGCCAATTCGTCTGGCCATGATGACCTTCTGAATTTCTATAGTTCCACCTGGGTGTGTTCTTCCAATTGCGTTAAGCTGGAATTGCTGTAGCTCCTCGCCACCTTCTATAGCGAACGCAGAGTCGTCAAGTAGTGAGTAGGGTCCCATAACGTCACTCATTGCGGCTGCTTGTACGAGACCTTTCTCTTTGCGCCAAAGCGAGTTTTGTGATCCCTGGAATGTCATTTCCTGACCTACAGTGTAGAAGGCGTGGTTTCTGAGTTCAAATAACCTGCCTATTTCACTTACAATATATGCTTCCATGGCCTGGTTTGCTGTGTGATCTGTGCCCGCCCATCCTCTATCGGATGTAACGTTTAGGAAAGATTCCATAACACGATTCTTACCTGGCAGTTCTCCACGGCCTCCATGCTCGTGCTCGAGTGTTGAGTTAGCTACCTGCCAGCCCTGGAATTCTCCTCCAATTAGTCTATCTGGGCCAACTCTAACGTTGTCCATTACTACGTGGTTTTGACCATTTCCGGTTACCAGGTTCATAGGCGTTAGAGATACTCCCTCTACGTTGGTAGGTACCAGGAAGTATCCTAGGTTTCTATGTCTTGGGGCATCTGGATCTGTCACAGCAACTGTGAACAGATAATCTGGTGTTCTAGGTCGACCTTTTCCGTGTGATCCGCTTACATAGACCTTATTTCCAGTTATTAGCCAGTCATCTCCATCCCTCACGGCTTTAGTTTCTAGCGATGCGAGGTCTGATCCATGACCGGGCTCTGTGAAGTTCTGGTAGGCGATAAGCTCTCCTGTCAGTCTTCCCTTAAGGAATTCCTGCTTCTGCTCTTCTGTTGCCCAAACTGATAGCGCAGGTAGGTCTAGGGTGTTACCAGTGATTACTGGCACCTGGGCCAGATCTAATTCCTCATGTATTATTGCTGAAAGCTCAGGTGTGAGACCACCACCACCATATTCTTTAGGATAGGTTGGATGTAGCCATCCTTTAGCTCCCAATTTCTTAGCAAATTCGTATCCCCAGTCCCAAACTTCCCCTTCTATCTCTTCTCTCGGGGAGGTCTTCATTTTCGGGTCAACATTTTCTGCTAACCAGGCTCGGACCTCTTTCCGAAAAGTCTCTTGCTCATTTGAGTAATGATATGCAAAATCCATAAATCTCCCCCTAAATTCCCATACTTTCGTGCTGTAGCTTTAGGTATTATACCCATAGCTGTAGCAGAATACGCGAATTATATAAGAGGATTCACCAAACTTGCAAGCCTTAACAGGGGATTTGCTAACCAATTTTAATAATATCTATGTGTTTTCAATGAGTTTGATGGCGAGTTTGTAGTGGAAAGTAAGCTAATTCTATTTACCAGATATAGGTATAACTACCGGTAGGCCGGAGCTAGGATGCTCGATGATGTGTACGTTTGCTCCATATCCTGACAGGATGTTCTCATTCGTGAGGATTTCTCTTGGTCCCCCTGGGGGCTTCATTGATCCATCTTGCAGTAGCCCTATTCGATCACAGTATTGTGCTGCTAGGGTTAAGTCATGTATAGATAATAATGTTATGCCTTTGTTTTTTTCTTGGATTCTTTTAATTGTATCCAAGATGTCTATTTGGTGAGATACATCTAGACTAGAAGTTGGTTCATCCAGCAAAGTGATCGGGCAATTTTGAGCTAAGCTTCTGGCTATTAGAACCTTTTGGATTTGACCTTCTGATAATTGACTCAGCCTTTTCTGAGAAATATCGCTGGTCCTGGTGTATTCCATAGCCATTTCAACCATTTCAGAGAAATCATTGTCATTGTTTTTGAAGAACCCCATATATGGAGTTCTTCCCATAGAGACCGCTTCATATACAGTTAGATAAGATGGGATATGACGTGATTGAGGAACTACGGACATAAGGCGAGCTCTATATTGAGGGGGCCAACTCAATATGTTGTCATCTAGATATTCAATAGTTCCTGCAGTTGGTTTTAATACACCACTTATTACATTGATGAGAGTAGATTTTCCAGATCCGTTAGCTCCTATTATGCCTAGTATTTCTCCGGGTTTTACAGATATAGTTATATTTCTCAATATCTGGATATTTCCATATGAGAAACTAATATTGTTTATGTTCAGAAATGATTTCTCCATTGGTATTCCTTTAAGATTTACCCTCTCTATTTGATTATTATTGAGTTTTAGTAGTGTGTTTTGGACATCCTGTTATTCATTAGTACGTATAGGAAGAAAGGAGCCCCTAGGAAAGCAGTAACAACTCCCACTGGTATTTCTTGAGGACTTAGTATAGTTCTGGCAAACATATCTGCAATAATTAGTAGAAATCCACCTATTAGGAATGACATTGGGAGGAGTGATCTGTTATCAGCACCCCATATTAGCCTCGCAGCATGAGGCGCCATAAGACCTACGAATCCAATCATTCCACTTACTGAGACAGCCGCGGCTGTAATAAGTGAGGCTGTAATTATTAATGTTAGGCGTACTCTTTTTACGTCTATGCCGAGTTGCAATGCTTGGTTATCGTCTAGCATTAGGACATTGAGTTTTTTAGCGTAAGCAATGATTATTATTGAGCATGGCAGAACGTACGGCATTAGCCATAAACCTTTTTGCCAGCCAGCAGAAGATATACCTCCCAATAACCAACTTAGTACCGGCCTAACATCTGGAGATGACTGAAGCATCAGGAATGTCGTTGTTGCTGAGGCTAGGAATGTTATAGCGACTCCTGATAATATCAATGTAGTGACGGATATTTCTCCACCAATTCTTGATAAACCGTAGGATATAGATACCGCACATATAGCGCCCATAAATGCTATAGGAGGCAACAAATTTATCCCGGCTAGGCTTGTTGGTATAGGTGATATTATTACTATGGTAGCCGCCAGGCCTGCACCAGAAGCTACTCCTATTAGATAAGGATCAGCTAGTGGATTTCGAAAGATACCTTGATAAGCTCCTCCGGCCAATGCTAGAGAGGCTCCAACTAGTCCAGCCGCTATTACCCTTGGTAGTCTGACCTCCCATATTATTGTTTCCCAAGAATTCGGCCAATCTTTATTAATATCTACAAAAGGTAGGTGGTTTAAGGATATTCTAGTGGTAGTGGTTAGTGGTATTTCTACAGAACCCTGGGTCGCAGATACGCAAATTGCAATCAGTAGCAGCGATATCCCGATGGATATCTGTTTCCATATGGGTCTGTAGGATTGCATAATTCTGTTCTTACCTTGTTATATCCTGAAATATTTCTGGGTAAATTAGTAATGCGAGTTGATCAATACCATCTATTATTCTTGGGCCGGGTCTACTGATTAGGCTGTCATTAAACGGGTATATTCGGCCACTCTTGATTGCGGAAATATTATGCCAAGAAGGCCTATCTTTGACTTCTGCCACAGTAATACCACCCGTGAGGTATTTGGCGGAATCTCCAAGTATTATGATAGTTGGATCAGATTCTATTATTATTTCTTGACTTAATTGCGGGTAAGGGTTACTAGTACCCTCAGATATGTTGTGTGTCTTTAGTAGGTCAAGTATATCTCCTATGAAAGATTCTGGTCCTGCGGTGTATAAGCCAGGATCAAGTTCGTAATAGATCCTTTCTCGTACATCTTTATCGGCAAGACTAGACCTTATACTCTCTATTCTCTTCTCCATTGATGTGGTTATGTTCTTAGCTTCATTTTGTCTATTAGTTATGGATCCCATTAGAGCGATATTTTCAATCACTCCCTGAATGTCCTTGGCTGCGAATAGGTATAATACTTTGATTCCCATATCCTCCAACGCTGCTACAGGCGTATCGAAAGTTGTATAGACTAGATCTGGTTCAAGCTCTGCTATGGCTTCTAGGTTTATATTGAATGCATCACCTACCTTGGGTTTGCTTTGTGCCTCAGAAGGGAAATCAGAGAATGTGTCAGTCCCAACTAAATCGGCCTCTAGCTCTAATTTATATAGTATTTCGGTATGTGCGGGGGACAAGGATATTATTCTTTTCGGAGGAGCTTCAAAAATTATTTCTCGACCCCTACTGTCGATTACAGTAATCGCTTCATATGCATTATTGGGGCTTTCTGAAGGTAAATTTGATTTTTCTTGGTCACAGGCTATTACACTAAATATCATTAGTATTACGCACATGTAGGCAACCAATATTTTTTTCGTTTGTATCTTGATATTCATTAAATTAATCACACCTTGGAATCCTAATGTTGTATATTCGGACAAAAAAAACCCCGTCCTAGTTGGACAGGGTTGCATATAATATTTATTATGCCAGCACCCTTCCGCGAAGGCCAGTGGACACATATTAAGGCAGTAGACCTGGCTCATCGCATTGAGTTTATGCGACATACAGTTGCGGGACAGCTCCGGTTTGGCGTCGGATTCCTTCAATTAAGCCCCATTGGGCACCTTAATCTGGATCTATTCAGTTGTTAAGTAACCTGCGTGCTTAAAAGGCACGCTAATCTATCTGTGATATTCTTAACACAGAATAATAGAGATTTGCAAGGGGTTCCGGCTGTTTTATGAACCATCATTGGTCCAAATCCAGTAGGGCTTCCTTGACCCTCTGCAAATATGATACCTATAATGTGATTCTAAAAATCCGGAGATATCTCAGTGAGCGTAGACAATATTCTAAATAGATTGAGTGAATTGAAGGTAAGAGCTCTTCAAAGTCTTAACGGCATAGATGATATTGAAGCGCTTGATTCATGGCGTGTAGACTATCTTGGCAGGCGAGGTGAATTGACCCAAATACTTAGAGGGCTATCAGATCTCGATAACGACGATAGGCGTCATGTCGGTTCTCTTGCTAATAATATAAAATCAGAGCTTGAGCAGAGTTTATCCGACCATCAACAGAGCTTGAAGGATCGTGAATTAGCTGGTAGAACACAATTTGATGTTACCCTTCCTGGTAGATCTATTGATATGGGCCGTTTACATCCAACCACACAAATAGTTCGTGAAATATGTGATGCATTTGTTTCCATGGGATTTCAAATAGCAGAAGGTCCAGAAGTAGAGTGGGATAGATATAACTTTGAGATGTTGAATATTCCTAAAGATCATCCGGCTAGAGATATGTGGGACACTTTATGGGTGGACTATAAAGACAATAATGGAGATACTCCTATGTTGTTGAGGACCCACACTTCCCCGATGCAAATTCGTATAATGGAAGATTCCGAACCACCCATCAGAGTGATTGTACCAGGGAAATGCTATAGATACGAGGCTACTGATGCAACACACGAATGGCATTTTTACCAAGTGGAAGGGCTTGCAGTAGGAGAGGGTATAACTTTTGCTGATATGAAAGGCACACTTTTTGAGTTTGCTCGTATTATGTTCGGATCAGATAGAAAAGTTCGCTTCCGTGTGGATTATTTCCCATTTGTGGAGCCTGGCGCCGAAATGGCAATAGATTGTTTTGTCTGTAAAGGAAGCGGTTGTAGGGTTTGTAAGAATTCTGGATGGATTGAGATTATGGGAGCAGGAATGGTGAATCCAAAGGTTCTCGAGGGCGTAGGTTACGATTCATCAAAGTATACTGGTTTCGCATTTGGCATGGGTCCTGAGCGGATAGCAATGTTGAAATATGGCATAGACGATATCAGGTTATTTTATAGTAATGATATGAGGTTCTTGCGTCAGTTTTGACTTTTACCAAGTAAAATCACGATTTGACTCGAGATAACATAATAGATTCGATTATTTAGTATAAAGAGCGAGGGTTCAAATAGGATGAAGGTTCCTCTAACATGGCTTAAAGAATACGTAACATTTAGTATGCACCACACGGATTTGGCGCATAGATTAACTATGGCGGGTAACGAAGTCGGTAGCATAGATGTTGTTGGAGAATTTTGGGACCATGTCTATGTAGGTTATGTAGATAGCATCCAACCTCATCCTAATGCTGATAGATTAAGACTCGCAACTGTGGATTTATCAAATGAGAAAATTTCAGTCGTATGCGGAGCTCCTAATATACAAGAGGGTCAAAAAATTGCTTTTGCGAAAGTAGGGGCCAGTTTATTTGATGCCAGGGATGGTACACAACAGGTACTAAAATCTGCGCGTATAAGAGGGATCGATTCTGAAGGAATGGTTTGCTCTGCGTTGGAATTAGGTTTAGGAGATGACCACAGTGGAATATTAGTATTACCAGAGGATTCGCCAACCGGGTTGCCATTAGCTGAGATGTTGGGTGATGTTATTTTTGACTTGGAACTCACTCCTAATAGACCAGATTGTTTTTCAGTATTAGGGATAGCTAGGGAAGTAGCAGCATTGACCAAAGTTGAAGTCAACGAACCTATAATCCATAGTCGTGAAGAGACTAACCAAGTAAGCATTAGTGTAGAAGTAACTAACAGTAGTCTTTGTTCTAGATATACGGCTAGTGTTATAGAAGGAGTTAGAGTAGCTCCATCTCCTCATTGGCTGCAGGATCGTCTTATCAAGGCAGGACAAAGACCAATTAACAATGTTGTAGATGTGACAAATTATGTAATGTTAGAGTACGGTCAACCACTTCATGCATTTGATCTGAGTAACCTCAGAGGTGGAAAAGTCATAGTTCGCCCCGCAGAGGATGGTGAGCAATTTGAAACTCTAGATGGCACCAATCATAGTTTAAAGTCTCCCATGTTGGTTATTGCAGACGCTGAGAGGGCCATAGCGCTGGCAGGTGTCATGGGAGGTATGAATACTGAAATGCAGGAGTCTACTACCAATATCTTAATAGAATCTGCGAATTTTGACCCTATAAACACTAGAAAAACTTCTCAGGCTCTTCGCATAAGAACCGAAGCTTCACTAAGGTTTGAAAAAGGTCTTCAGCCTGAGTTGGCTCCCATTGCGCTTAGACGGGCGATCGATTTGATAATTCAATGTGCAGGTGGAAAGCTCAAAGGCGGTATTCTAGATATATATCCCGAACCTCAAGACAGACCTAGTTTAGTGTTTTCTATGGATCGATTACATAAAGTCCTAGGTATGGATGTATCGAAGAATCAGGCAGACGGCATACTGTCAGGGTTGGGGTTTGAGTTGAATTGGATAGATGATATTGAGACTACAGTTACTATACCGTATTGGAGAAGTGACATTTCTCAACAAGACGATTTAATAGAGGAGATTGCCAGAATTATTGGATATGACGAGATACCAACAACAAATCTGTCTACTGCGATTCCTTCTTATAGGTCGCAACCGGCGAGGGAATTACGAGAAGAAGTGAGAGATGCTTTGGTTAAGTGCGGGATGCAAGAGACGATTTCATACCCGCTTACAACTTTATCGTCGCTAGAAATGACCTCAAATATGGAGGGCCACGCTGAGCCTCTCAAGGTAGTTCATCCCATGAGCAATGAACTGGAATATTTGAGGACGAGTCTACGCGGCAGTTTAATATCTACTTTAGCTGCAAATCAAAGGCACGACGAGTTCGGTTTTAGGATATTTGAGGTGGGTAGAGTATACATCCCCAGAGAATCTGACCTTCCAATAGAAAAGGAAATGGCTGTAGGATTGGTCTCTGGCTTGAGGGTTTCTGGCGATTGGCTCTCTTCCGCAGAAACATTCGATTTTTTTGATGCTAAGGGCATACTCGAAACTTTCTTGGATCTGATCAATGTTCAAGTTGATTTCGAATCTATAAACGAAGATATCTTCGTCTCTGGAAGATCTGCACAAATGCTCGCCAATGGTAAATCTGTGGGCATTATAGGGGAAGTTGATAGTAAGATTCTGGATGGGTTTGAAATAGGATTATCACCAGTAACCCTCTTTGAGTTAGATTTGGACGTCTTATTAGAAGTTGTTTCTGAGAGAGGTATGAAATATACTCCCTTGTCTCGCTATCCTGGCGCCTATCAGGATCTATCTGTAGTTTTAGACTCAAGTATAAGCGCAAGTACGGTTCAATCTGTTATAGAGAGACGCGATATCGTAGTGTCATCAAAACTATTTGATGTATACCAAGGTGAAGGTGTGCCAGATGGCAAGAAGTCTCTAACATATAGGGTTTTATTTCAATTGCCTGATAGAACCTTAACAGGTGATGAGGTTAATTCCGTTAGAGCTGAAATACTTAGCGATTTATCAGAGGAATTGGGTGGATATTTACGTGGGTAGATATTAATTTTAAATTGACACAGCAAAGTTACAAAATATATCATTGCCTAGATAGGCTAGATCTATTACACCACATGGCAACGTAGCTCAGCGGCAGAGCGGGGTCTTCATAAGGCCTAGGTCATAGGTTCGAATCCTATCGTTGCCACTTACCAATTTCAAGATACACTAAATGACTATAAGTTTAGCTTCTTAATTAGTTCTGAGTTGCTAGGCTCTACTAATACAGAACCATCTGGGAAGATTATTGTTGGGACTATACTTTTACCGTCGTTGATTTCCTTTACGAGGTTCTGAAATTCGGGTTCCTCGTCTATATCGGTCCAATCGTATTCTATGTTGTAGGAATCCATTAATTGTTTTGCTCTTCTGCAATCAGAGCACCAGGTTGTACCATAAACTGTTATTTTCTCATTCATATTGTTTTATATACCTACGCACTTTTGAATATCTGTATGTCTTCAGCCTTGAGCCCATTAAAAAGATCTTGATGTTCTTTGGACATCCTTGCCAAGTTTTCCTCAGTTCTTATTGCATTGGTAAGCAGAGCAGCTCCAGCAGCAGCTCCGACAATGCCAAGTACAAATAATATAGATCTTGTTTTCATATTATAAATTTTCCTGCTTTGAGAAATGCACTTGTCTAAAGAAGAATTATTAGTCAACTTAGGGCGCTATTTGCTATAAATGTCAGACTAATCTAGTAAGTTATGGATGCATGTGCAATTACTCTACCAATTTTACACAATCGGACAGCATGTAAACAATATACCTGAAGGCCTAAATTTATACTAATTAGATCCGCTAATAATGTCCGTAGAGGTATCTAATATCTCGATAGGCAATCTGTCAGAGTTGACAAAGTTTATGGCTCTGGAGATCAACTCATTTGTGAATTGTTTATCATTGCTTACACAGACTATACCCAGTGTTGCGGTTGTCCAACTATTATTGTTGTCTACCTCTGAAACAGACACATTGAATCTATGTTTAAGGCGATCTGTTATGGATCTTAGTATCTGACGCTTATCCTTCAAAGACCTACTGGAGTGTATATTCAGGGTTAAAGTACAGGCTCCTATATGCATTGATTTCCCTTCTTGATTTCGTTTTGATAGTGCTTATCTGAGTAATTCACATATAATGGACATAGTACATTAATTACATGATACAGGTACCATATTCTTGGGAGGCACAATGGAAGGTAATTACTGGTTATTTAAATCTGAGCCTGGTTCATATTCATATGATGATTTAGTTAAAGACGAGGTTGCTGAATGGGATGGAGTTAGAAATTTTCAAGCTAGAAATTTCTTAAGGGATAGTATAAAGCATGGAGATCATGTGCTTTTCTATCATTCTAACGCTAAACCTACCGCTGTTATTGGCACCGCTTTGGTGGTCAGGGAAGGTTATCCAGACTATACAGCATGGCAGGAACATTCTGATCATCCTGATCCCAAAAGCACTGCTGACAACCCTATTTGGTATATGGTTGACATCAAACCTTTGGAAAAATTCTCTAACCATGTGAGTCTACAGGAAATCAGGAATAATCCTTTGCTTGAGGGCATGCTTTTGTTGAAGAGAGGCATGCGATTATCGGTACAACCTGTCACAAAAGAGGAATTCAATATAATATGTGGTATGGGTAGATCTTGATCAACCCTCATGGTAGAGGTGCAAAATGCAGTATTCACTAGAACATATACATTTAAAAGCGGTAGACGCAGAAGCCACTGCTAATTGGTATGTTAAGGCGTTTCGTTTCGAGATATTTTCAGATAGGATAACAGGTGCTGGAGCTAGATCTATAGAGTGTAAGACTGTAGATGGGGTTTTAATTCGCATATCTGGCCCAAGGCCCGGAGATGATATGGATTCGGGCAATTCGGGTATACATTATGGGCTGGAACATTTTGGTCTTATTGTGGAGGATTTGGCAAGTGAATTAATAAGACTAGATAATTTGGGAGCTCTCACACTCGATGGACCACTAGATATAGGGAATGGTCGTAAGGTTGCTTTTATTGAGGCGCCTGATAATGTAAGAATCGAATTAATGCAAATATCGCCTTAAGGCATGAAGTTTTATTTCTTGATTCGCTTGATCAGGTAGATTGCTATAGCTGTCTTAAGTATGGTATCAGAGATAACCCAGCCGATTATTAAACGCTTCTTCAGGTTCATAAATAATTTTTCACCAAGATTATTCGATGCCTAATGGATTATTCCATTTGGTTGTGAAAACAAATTCATCTAAGGTTCTTCTTTGCCTTGTTGCCTGTTCTCTTTCTGCCAGATCTTCTGGTAAAGAATCTATCTTCCCCATGTATCCAATAGCTCCTGCAGCAACTGGCTCATAATCTTCAGGTATTGAAAAGATTTCCTTTGCCTTTTCTTGAGAGAATCCCCCCATAAAATGACACGATAACCCAATATCGTAGGCTTGGAGGAACAGATTTTCAGTAGCCAATCCCACATCATGGAATGCAAACCTGTTCTGCCTATCTCCGCGAGTCATTTTTGCTACAGTTATTACTAGTACTGGTGCGTTTTGTGCCCAGATCTGATTACCTTCATTTAGAATCGATAGAATATCTTTATGGCATGAGTCGAAGTTATAGCCAACAATAAAGTGCCAGGGCTGAAGATTGCTTGAAGATGGGGCCCATCTCGCTGCTTCTAATATTGCTATCAATTTCTCTGCTTCTACAGGCCTAGTGTCATCGAAAGCCCGTGGACTCCATCTACTCTTTATTACTTCTGATATATTGGATTCTTGGTTCACGAATCACCTCGGATTGTCTAATTATTTATTGATATAAGGGCGTTCTATCATATTAGTATAATAGCTCATGCTCAGTCTTATTGGCATTGTATCGACTTCACGTGTAGAATGACTGAGCAAAGTCGCGAACCTTATTATAGTACAAAGGCTATCTTTTCGTTTAACGTGCCGAGGTGGCGGAACGGCAGACGCGCTGCGTTCAGGGCGCAGTGTCCTTACGGGCGTAGGAGTTCAAATCTCCTCCTCGGCACCAGCTATTGAATTAATTCAAGGTGGAACTAGAATGACTCGCGTCCTTCGCCATAATCTAAACTATATGCCGAGCATCGGATATTTAAGGCGATATATTTAATGGAAATTTATATGGGTGCGATCCTGAGTTTTGCTGCGATGTTAACAAGTGGTATAGGAGATTACCTTGCTAAGTTGGCTTCAGTACGAATTGGCAGTATCAAGACCAGTTTCTACGTAAGGTTTCTCGGTTTGATTCCGCCTGTGTTGATTATTATCTTCCAGATTATATTCAAAAGTTTAGATTATACAGATATCGACTTAGGCTCCTTTCTTAAATTTGGAACGACAATAGGGATTCTGATAGCCTCTGTTTATTTGGCATATTACAGAGGATTAGAAATTGGTTCCGTATCAATTGTCTCGACGGTAGCGAGTGCATGGTTCGCAGTATCAGTCATATTAGCGGTTATTTTCTTAGGAGAAACACCGACAGTGCTGCAAGTTGTTCTTATTTCAATAATAGTGGTTGGTATAGGAACTCTATCCGATTTTAGATCTATAAGTTTCGCTCAAATTTTAAATAGTAGCCAAGCTTCTGGTTTTAGTCATGCAGTTTTCGTTATGTTTACCTTGGGGGTCGTTACTGTATTGGCTAAGCCAATGATTGAGGCTGGAGGTCCATTTTTGGGATCTGCCTATACTCATATTTTAAGTTCTGTATTTCTCTTGATAGTTATTAGATGGCAAGGTATATCATTAGAGTTTCAGATAAAAGATAATTTGCAATATGTAGTCGGGGCTGCATTTTTCGATGCAGCCGGGATATTACTATTCTTCATGGCATTATTGATTTCTCCAATAACCCTTGTGACTCCTATAATGGCAGCTCATCCATTGGCGACGATGGCTTGTGCTAGATTTTTTGATGGTGAAAGAACTTCAGCCTTACAGAGCGTGGGAATATTCTTGACCGTTATCGGGGTGATTTTGTTAGGCTTACTTGGATGAATTATTACAAAACGCAGATAGGTATCTATATTTCTGCTAATATGCTAGGTAGTCCTATATAGTCAGAGGTATTTTTACATGCAATGTGTGTGGTGTGGGCAACGTAATGATCCTGAAACACTTGAACTGACCGGCGAGTGTCAGGTGTGTGGAGAACTGCAAGTTGGCAATACAGACCTCGAGGAACCAATAGATCAGGATGAGTTGAGATCTCTTAATAATCCACTGATTAATCCCGCTGAAAACGGCATGAAGAGTAATCAGGCGGACAGAAACTTAGGTTTATCTATTGCCGTACTTTTGTCACTTACGCCTAACTCCTCCAATAGGAGAAATCCAATTTACTTGGGCACGTTTTTGCTATGTGCGTCTCTTTTTGTATTTGGAATAACATATCAGATTGGGTCCGTGGAAGAGCCAGTATATAAGATTTTAAGTATCATTACTGGTAATGAATATGAACCTGGATCCAAATTGCTGGAACGGCATAGATTATTAAATAGTTTATCTTTGTCTGGCATAGCGCTGGGGTTCGTGATGGTTGCATACTCTTTGATATCTAATATACGAAGATAATGTACTATCAATCAATCTTCTGAACTATTGCTAAGTCTTATGCTGCATATTAGTGCCACGATAATACCAGGTGTTATAATTAATGCTCCTGCTAAGTAAGTAATAGTTTTACTTATTATCTCTATGCCATTGTACAGCAGTATCATCCATACTATGCTGTAGAAAGCTACGTGAGCCCATGACAATATACCCCACAGATATAAGGCTTTTCTGCTATTAAGTTTTATCATGAAATTCTCCCTACAAGCAAATGCAAGCAATTATAAGTATATAGGAGCACAAAATAGCACTAACCGGATATGTGGTTCCATTTTGTGTATAGATAGAGGGTCGATTTTTAAAATTCACTTAGACTACTCATAATCAATGCAAGTAATCCTATTATAGTTATAGATCCCAATAGGACAACTAAGGAAATTACTCCTAGATACCATTTATCTTTGGATAGGATACGAGTTCCTATTATTATACCAGCCGCTAAACCAGTGTAACCGATAATATGTTGTCCAATTAAGTCGCTGAATGTACCACCAATAACAAGGCCGAGGAAACCTGATGCCGATATTGCCAACACCTTGAATAAGCTGGATTTGAATGGGCTTTGTCCATCTTCGATCAATTCTGAACCACATCTAACACATATAAATACATTCGCAGAGTATTCGTAAAGACATTTGGGGCAGTAAAGCAAGGTTATTTCCTGTATTTTATTTTGATATTCGATATGGAGTATCAATATTAACATATGCATTTTGCACGGAGTATAATATCGGTCTATATATTTCTACATATTGAGGTGGTCTAATGTCGAATTTGAATCTTACGTACTCAACAAATACCTCCAGTACTGGTATAAGAGGCAGATCAATATCCAGCGCTAGAAATCATCATATTGTAATCGATGACTCCGGTGGAGAAGAATTGGGGGCTGGGGAATTGTTTCTGGGTGCCATAGGTGCCTGTGCCGTCAATATGATTGGGAGAAATGCGGCATCTGAGGGCTTTCCGTTGGAATGGATCGAGGCTGATGTGGATGCATACAGGGATGGTGAAAAGGCCGAGGGTGATTTAGCCATATTCGATAGGATAAATGTTAACATTCGAATGTGGGGGTTAGACGATGTCCAAGCGGATATGATGGTTGCTACTTGGAAACGTCGTTGACCATTGTATGGTAGTGTCGCAGTTGCGACACCCGACACAAATGTGCAATTCGAAATTGTAGGGGTATTTGAATAGGAGGATTATGACTAAGGCAGAGGTGATGAGTTCCTTAGAAGAAGGGTGGTCTAGATTCCTAGCGATCGCGAAGGGCGTTCCAGAGGGAAAGTATCATGAATACGGGTCAATTGGATGGTGGACTGTGTCTCAGTCTCTGGTCCATATAGCAAGCTGGGACGAAGAATTAATAGAGATTATGCGAACTTATATGAATACTGGTGAGAAACATGATTTCGATTTAGATCATGATATCAACGATCGTCATATACGAGAGAAGGAGAACATGGATTTGCCAATGATATGGCGGCATTTGGATGAAGCACACACGTCTCTTATCTCCTATTTGAATACGCTTCAGGAGAAAGACTTTCAGGAAGATAGCTACACTGGAGATTTGATAGAAACAATGATTCGACAACATTATTGGGAGCATGAAAAAGATATAGAAGATTTTCGTAATACGCTTTAGTTTTAGAGGGGAGTAATCTACATGAAGGCTATTCAAATTACCGAAACTGGGGGCCCAGATGTTCTCAATTATGTTGATGTTCAGGACCCCAGACCGTCTGCTGGGCAGGCGTTAGTAGAAATCAAGGCGATAGGCGTAAACTTTATAGATGTGTATATGCGTACTGGTTTGTATCCTGGTAGATTGCCGATGGTGCCAGGCATGGAGGCTGCAGGGGTAGTTTTAGAAGTTGGTGAAGGCGTATCAGAGGTGTCAAAAGGAGACTCCGTTGCTTTTGCAAGTACATTAGGATCATATGCCGAAAGGATAGTGGTTCCTGTATGGACACTAGTGAAAGTACCAGATGGGTTAGATCTGGGCATAGCCGCAGCAGTAATGCTGCAAGGTATGACAGCACACTATCTTTCCAGAGACACCTATTCCCTTGGGGCGGGTGATGTATGTTTGGTTCATGCTGCGGCTGGTGGAGTTGGACTTTTACTAACCCAGATGGCTAAGAATATTGGCGCTACTGTGATAGGAACAGTTTCTACCGAAGAAAAGGCTATGTTGGCTAAAGAGGCGGGTGTTGATCACATAATAAACTACGTTGAACAAGACTTTGAATCTGAAGTTAAGCAGATCACAGGAGGATCTGGGGTGGATGTTGTTTATGATGCTGTGGGAGTCACTACTTTTGATAAGAGTATCGCATGTCTTAAGGCGCGAGGCTATATGATTTTATATGGCCAATCGAGCGGACCTGTGCCACCTGTTCCGCCAACTGTTCTAGCTGGTAGATCTTTATTTCTGACCAGACCTACATTGGCATCCTATTCTGCCACAAAGGAAGAAATAGATTATCGCGCAGGTGAAGTGTTGCATTGGTTAAACACTGGTGCATTGAATTTACACATTCACGATAGATATAAACTTGAGGATGCTAAGATTGCGCATGAGCATTTAGAGGGAAGGCTTACTACAGGCAAACTCCTATTAATACCGTGATTTGTTGTTTATTAATATTTCTTTAGATCGGAGGCATCTAATTTATGAGTGCAGATAATAGAATAGGATTAGGCGTTGTTGGTGCGAGTGCCAAATATGGCTGGGGTATGCGGGCTCACATGCCAGCAATATTGGCATTGCCTGAGTACAATTTGACTGCTGTTTGCACGACAAGTAAAGAAACGGCCAAAGCTTCTGCTGAGAAGTATGGATCGAAGAAATATTATTGGGACTACAACAACTTGATATCTGATCCAGATGTAGAGGTGGTGGATGTTTGTGTGAAAGCGCCTTCACATTTTGAGGTCGCTATGGCTGCTCTAGATGCAGGTAAGCATGTTTTTTGTGAATGGCCCCTAGGTTCTAATGCTGAACAAGCTGACCAGATGGCTCTCCTTGCTAAACAGAAAGGTGTTAAAACGATGGTTGCTCTCCAATCCAGATATGCTCCTAGTTTTCAAAACCTACGTAATCTAGTTAGGCAAGGATATGTGGGTGATATTCTATCTGCGAACATGAGTATGTTCCTTCCAGGTATTACGCGCCCAAGACCACAGAGGGCTACATGGAATTCTAAGAAAGAGGCCGGAGCTCACGCTTTGAATATTGCAACTGGCCATGCTTTAGATGTGTTCCTATGGTCTCTCGGGGAACTAACCGAAGTGGCAGGTGTAGTTGCAACCCAGGTGAAAGAATGGGAAGTGGCTGAGACAGGTGAAAAGTTAGAGGTTACCTCACCTGATACTGTGGCTATACTAGGGAAACTCTCAGAAGGTGGGCTAGTTTCAGCACATATTTCTAGTGTTCCTTGGCACGGGACTGCTTTTCGGATGGAGGTTTACGGAACTGAAGGAACATTAGTAGCAACTTCTGATCAGATGGTTGAGATGGTTGATCCTGTTTTGAGAGGAGGCAGGAGGGATGAAGAAATGCTTTCGATAATAAACCCTCCGCCAGAATTCCTCTGGGTTCCAGAGGAAGTACCACAAGGTATCCCAATCAATATGGCCCAGATGTTTCGGCGGTTTGCAGAATCAGTAAGAGGTGGTGGATCTGCTGGCCCAGACTTTGAGGAAGCTGCTAAGAGACAGCATACCCTAGGTTTTTTGGAAAAAGCCAGCGAAGAAAAGTCTTGGACTAAGATTTCTTAGAAAAACCCATCTATTGCGCAATTCGCGATTACTTCTGCTACTAATTTGGGTCTCTGTACCGGAACGTCGTGGACGGAATCTTCCATCCAAACGACTTTTGTCCTTGGCATTAATTTAATTGCGTTTTCTATCGCTTTATCTTTTGCATCTACTCGTTTGTCAACATTAGCATCTTCTAATTTCCTAGCTGGCATTAGTAGAACTGGGCAGGATATACTTGGAAAAAGCTCAGATACCTTCTGGTCCCAAAGAGCCCTGACTATTTTCATATGTCTGTGTCTTCTAAGATAGGGCAAAACAGTACCATCTGGTTGAATTTCAAAGTTTGCCTTGGCAAATACTTCCAAATGGGATCCCCATAGATTACCCATCTGGGAGGCCCTCATTCTATTTATGAATTGATCCCATGTGAGATTGAGTGCTGCAAAGTCAGGCGGGGCTAGTGCTTTTTCTGTATCCTTCCAATTAGCCCCAGGTCTTGATGATGGTTCTATAAGACCGCCATCAATACATACTAAACCTGATAGTAAATTGGGATTATCTGCTGCTACTTGAACGGCAACGTTACCACCCCATGAATGACCAACTAGGATTGGTTTATCTATTTCTAAACGATTTATGAAAGACGCAACGTCTCTTGAAACATTTGGGAAGTCATATCCATCTTCGGTTTTTGCACTGGCTCCGTGGCCCCTCTGATCTAACGCTATTGTATGGAAGATGTCCTTCATATATGGGGAGGCCAGATCCCAAAAATGGGCATTAGATGCAAGCCCGTGCAGTAATATTATTGGGCGACCGTTTCCAACGGACTCTATATAATGGAAACTCAGTCCGTTCAAATTTATGAATTTGTCTTCAGATATGGTTTCAGTGTTCATAAAATAGTTAGTATCCCTTGAGGTTATTTTATATTAATAATATGTCTTAGGGCTTCCTCTGCAGAAGTGAATCTTGAATCTGGACTCTCCTCTGTAGCACAACGGATGAATTCCCTTAGACTAGCAGGGACTTCTTGCAAGATATTTCCTTCAATATTTTCTCTTTGCGGCAAACAACCTGTTAGCATTTCCATGAGTAATATCCCCACGGAATATATATCTGTCCTAGGTCCGATCAGATTTATCTTGGATAAATCTATTTGTTCAGGCGCCATATAACCTTCAGTTCCTCTGCCAGCCATGAACTCGTCATTACTAGTGCCGGCAACACCAAAGTCTGACAACTTCACTGAGCCATCTTCGGTAAGGAGTATATTTTCAGGTTTTATATCCAGATGAATAATACCTGCATTGTGTGATGCTTCGATGGCGCTTAGTATCTGGGCTATAATATGAGATGAAACTGTGGTTGGTACTTTCCTTTCTGGATATTGCAATAACATTGTTCTAAGGTTCCCACCAGTAATCCATTCCATTACGAGATAAGTTCCATACTCGGCATCTTCGCCGGTATGCAAGAATTTCACGATATTCGCATGGTCTAGTTTACTTAGGATTTCCGCCTCTCTTTTCAAGGCTTCTAAGTCGTCTTCTCCAATTAGGGCCGCTATTAGAGAATGACTATAAGATTGAAAAGAATTACCTATAACTTTAATGGCTACAACAGTATCATCTGGGCCTAGAGCTTTATATACAGAACCTTGAGCTTCTGTATATCTAGATACGAATTCGATGACCCTGTATTCCCCTATTCTTTTGGGTATAGGAAGGTCATCTTGTTTTGTGTATTGGAATTGATGATCTACCATATTATTCTTTTAATCGCCGATTAAAATGAGACTAAGACTACCGATATATTATCATTACTTCCTGATTCTAGAGCAGCTTCGATCAATGATCTGGCAATGTCATTGTGATTTGGATTTATTATAATATTCGCTATGGTTCTGTCGTCCAAGAATCCATGAAGCCCGTCTGAGCAAATCAATATATAGTCTCCTTCGGATATCTCGCATAGTTTTGTATACGGTGTTATTGGTTTGTCTAACCCTAATGCCTGGGTTATGATATTTCTATCTAATGATTTTCTCTGGTCTCTGGATATGAGCCCCTGTTTTATTTGTTCTTCTACCAGAGTGTGATCTTCGGTTATCTGTGAGATGTTTTCATCTCTTATCAAATACGCTCTACTGTCTCCAGCATGTCCAATGTATATATTTTCATTACATAAAACCGCAGCTGTCAGGGTTGTGGCCATGCCCGCTGTAAAGGGGTCTCGGTGCATAGATTCTCCGGTAAAGCCCACATCGCATATTGATTGGCTTATTTCAGATATCTTTAAAGATAGATATTTGGGAATGTCTTTTAGTATATTGGTTTTATTTTGTTGCTGTATACTTAAGCTTTCTAAGAGCATTGATATAGCCATATTGCTTGCCACCTCCCCTCTTTCGTGTCCCCCAAGTCCGTCCGCTACAGCGAATATCCCATCTATGCCATCTATAGTGTCTGGTTTCTGTGTAACACCAATGGAGTCCTCATTCTTTTCTCTATAAGGACCCTTCTCTGTACCTTTGTATACGGTAAAACGCATATAATCCCTGTATAGAACCTAATGCCTTGCAAATGTAGTCCGATTTTAATGCTAGATTTGCTTTATATGCAAGGAATATGCCTTGTGATCAGCCTTGCTACCACCTACTGCAAGAGGTAGAATGACACTTACATTTTAGAAGTTGATTTATATATCTTTTACGCGCATGTTCCTGTTTTTCACTTTCTTGGGCTTGCAATAATATAAATCTCAGATAAAATTGCGCTTGTAGCTCAGTTGGATAGAGCGCAGCCCTGCGAAGGCTG
>CEVA01225048.1_pt1 | contig 41288 bp, 34 predicted proteins | sample 361521 | NCBI WGS metagenome assembly CEVA01 (sample SAMEA2622823, study PRJEB7988) | marine metagenome | isolation source: saline water (ENVO:00002010), including | reverse complement strand
TGCAGCGGGTTTTTTTATGCGTGCAGAAAAGCGCTCTCCCAAACCACCCGTAGGCCAGGCTTCAGCCTTGCATCATCTAGTCAGGGTAAATCCTGACCTACAACACAGCAAAACACCCGTCACCATATCTATATCTGTAGACAAGGCTTCAGCCTTGCATCATCTAGTCAGGATAAATCCTGACTTAGAACACAGCGAAACATTCATCATCATATCTGTAGGCAAGGCTTTTAGCCTTGCACACCCCAGTCAGGGTAAAACCCTGACCCACAACACAGCAACCTAGCCAGGATAAACCTTTACTGATTAGAATAATCCATATGCGGGCGTTTCTTCTGGACTATGAGAAAGGTGTTCAGGCCTAAAAATAGCACTGGGCTCTATGATCACTGAGTGACTATCACCGAGCTTTATTAATCCGGCCATCATATGTTTAGTTTCATTATCTATATTGAACCCAACCGACGTTAATTCACTTAGCGACTTAATATCATCTTGCTCGACACTGATGCTGTCTTCCACTCTGTCTATAAGCAAACCAATATAGGGGTTTAGACCATCTTTAGTGGTAAAAACGATGATAGGCTTATAGTTGTATAAGATCTGATCTTTGGCGGTTTCTAATAAGCGATTGAGGTGAGCGAAGCTGTGATGCTTTTCATAGCTTAATATTTCACGCCCTTGTTCTTGTGTGGCAGTGCGCACCAATTTAGCTTGCTCTAATAGACGCTGATGGCTGTCACTCAAGCGCTGTAGGATATCTTTTAGGTCACTGTCGTGGGCGTGCATATTTTGGTACCAGCGCACAAACTGACGAATATCATCGTCGTACTCGTTGGTCATGGCTTGGGTATTTTCTACGGCGTTCTCCAGCGCTGTAAACCACGTTTTATTTAATGTAATAAACTGGTCCAACTTATGCGCCAAGTTTGCATTACTCTGCTTCGTGGAGACACCATTGAGCATAATGCCTAAATCGAATACCGGTGTTGGTATATCCATATAGTCTTTAACCCCGAGAAACGCTTTGTGCTCATTAGGAAGACTGGTGAGGTTATCGTCGTAACGCTCAGTGAGTAAGATATCAAGGATCTTTAAAGAGATGGTTTTAGCGCCAATACGAAAATTAACAAAGTCCATAAAAGTCTAAGAGTTGCCCGCAATCGTTATTCTAAAGCTTAGTCTAGATAGACTTTTTAACCAGCAAATACAGTTAATTAAGTGGAACGATGTAACTATTCTCACCAACGGGCTTTGAAAGCTTGAAGAGTGTTGCAAGCTGCGGATCTTGAGAGCTGATGAGTGCGCCATTTTGAGCAATGCAGGATGATGTAGGGGCTTGCCTTTGCAGGCAGAATTCAGCAATGAGTGTCATCGCATAAGCATTTAAGTAACCTTCAAAATGTAAGCGATTAGCGTTACTCATGCCAGCGGCGGAGAAATCCCGTCGAAAGGCTTCGCATAGGGGTTGCTGACACGCGTTAGGGTCTGCCACTACTTCTGTGACTATAGCTCGAGAGCTTTGCTTAAGGTGAGGCCGTAACGCACTTTCGGAAGTAAATGACATTGCCGCGAACCAAGGTTCCTGCCCTTGTTCTGCTGCGGTATTTATAAACTCAGCAACCGGAACGTAGGTACCTATCAACACGATGGCATCAAGACGCAGAGGCAAAAGCTTCTTTAGCGCGATGGCTAAATCTTGTGTATTACGCCGAAATCGTGCCGTTTGTTTAACAGCTAACCCTTTGCTGGCTAGTGCTTTTAGGGTGCTAGACCCTGCCTCGAGACCAAACTCATCGGCCTGAATAACTATCCCCACACTTTTTACACCCCGGTCTTTAAAGTACTGGGCATGAGCCATAGCCTCATCGTCGTAGCTAGTACGCAGATTAATAACATTGGATGTTTCTAGGTTGCGTAGAAAAGCTGCTCCAGAGTAGGGAAATAATAGCGGGACTTGGTGTTTGGAAATTAAATCGACGATGGCTGCAGTAGTCGGTGTCCCCATATAGCCAAACAGGGCATCGACCTTTCTCTGTGTGATGAACTCATGGGTATTGGCCACAGTATTAATTGGTTCATAACCATCATCCAAGACCGTCAGGTTGATGATGGTATCACTCTGTCTATTATGATTATCAAAGTAGAGTTGGGCGCCAATCTTAAGTGCCTTACCAATTTCTTGTGCGGGGCCGGTGAGTGCACATGACATGCCCAAACTCAGAGATTGCTTTTGCTTCGTCGCCACGGGCATTGCAACGTCAAGGGTGAGCGAAAGCAGTAGAGCACTGAGCATGCTGATCCTTAGGTTAGTATTCGTGAAGCTAAAGCTATTAATACCTTATTAGTCTGCTTTTTGCTTTGCTGCAAATCAACCACCCGCTTATTTATACCTAAGGTATGCAAGATAAGCACTTGGGCTTCATCGTCTACGTTGAACAGCAATGACCAATTACCTGCGATTGCGCGGTACAGGGCTCTGTAGCATAGGTTCAATGGTATCTCATTATTCACAAAGCGAGTTAGACAAAGCCTGTCCGCTTCGGTGAGTGGCCTTGTTGGCGCTTCTTTTAACAGCTGTAATGTTAACTTTGGTGCTATGTCATTAAAGCAGTGGCTTAGCAACAGTGGCATATCTTGGCACCAGCGCTGATGCAGAGCCGCAACACTCGAAGCACCGAGGCTATTGAGACTTTTTACCATTAATACACTATGTTCGCCACTGACATGGTCGCGTTTACTACCTAGTTTGATAGTGTGGTAGTTGGCTGATTGCCAAAACGCGAGCAGCGCTGCATGCGCGCCAAAGCTAGTACCAATAACCGCTACATGCGACTGCCTTAAGTCTTCCTCAATAAAGGACAACAATAAATGGCCCAACCCTTGATGGTGCAGCTCGGGCACAACGGCGATGCGCACTATGCGTGCATAACTTAATTGTCCGAGCTGTGCGTCTCCGGACATATTAATCATACTTTGCGCTAATAGATGGCCCTGAGGACGGCGCTGGCCGATGGCGATTGAGCTTGATATATCCTGATCTAACTCCCCCTCCATGCTGACAAGCGCCACGCCAATAACCTTGGCGCCATCGCGGCAGATATAAAGGTGCTGTGACGGTGCATCAAGCAGTTGCCGCAAATCATTGGCGGACGTCTGGTAGTGAGCGAGCACCAATAAGGAAAAGCATTGCTCCAGTAAGGCGGCATCAGTCAGCAAGCTATGGGCTGGCACTTTAAGCAGCTCCACTTCGCTGTTGTCCACCCTTTGTGCGGGCACCGGTGTGTGCATATCCAGTAACAGCAGTCGGTTGATGCTTTGCTCTAGTGGGTCGCCGTTAGCAAAACGTATGGGGGTAACCATATTGAAGGTGCGGTGATTCTTATAGGCTTTTTTTAAGAAGTCCAAAAATCGCAATGTATAGCCGCGACCGCTGCCTTCATAGCCGGCCATGGTGCTGGCAAACACAACTCGAGGATAAAGCGCTAGGAGTTGCTTTAGTATCGGAATGGGTATGGTGGCCGCTTCATCAACAAATAATACGTCACACTGCGGTTGCTCACTGATTAATTTATCCGGCGGCATAAATCGTACGTTGGCCAGTTGATTGCCGTTGTCTGCATCGAGTTGTGCCTGCTCTGCTAAGTGCTTAAAAACGCTGTCGAGGGAGCGGCGCTGAATGGCACAGAGAATGATATCTTTGTCAGGCAGTTTCGCGGCACTTATGCCAAGCGCTGCTGATTTCCCGCGACCCCGATCAGCACTGAGCACCAAAGGCCTATGGGCACGTCCGGTGGCTGTTTTGATGATCAACTCTATAGCTTGCTCTTGCTCGCTGTAGTCCTGAGAACTCGCGGTCGTGTAAGCTAGCGATTGATAAGTAAGGGCTTGGTGAGTTTGCGCTGATTGACAGAGGCTAAGAGGCTTACAGTCGGCTAATTGTTGCTCAAACCAGCGCCAAAATAAGCAGCTCTCGGGTTGAGGGTGGCCATAAGGCAGAATTTTATTGATACCAGGGTCGACAAAATCGTGGGTATTTTCTGGCAGCATAACGACCATTAGGCCCCCGGCTTTAACAGTGCCAGCGGCTGCAGCTACCTTATCGGCATAAAAGCCGCTGTAGCAGTCGTAGGCAACAAAGCTATGCTCTTGTCCAAGAACTTGATGCAGATGCTCCGGCCATTGGTTATCAACACAGTGGTTAGATTTACTTAAAGTGAGCCAGTCGCTGCCGGTATCCTGCTGCAAATATTGCAGTTGCTGTGCGCACCATGACGGCTCACCCCGCAGCAGTAGCAGTTGCCGCCAACGCCGCTGGGTTAAGCCACTAAGTAACGAGGCTAGCTCAGATTGCTTGTAAGCGCGCATAAGCGGTGACCAACCATTTGCTACCAACATCGTCGAAGTTAACTTGTACCCGTGATTGCGGGCCAGCTCCTTCGTAGTTAAGCACGGTGCCCTCACCAAACTTAGCGTGGAGAACTCGCTGGCCGAGACTAAAGCCGCTGTCGGCAAACGCTGCTTGAGTCAATGAAGGGCTAAAGCGGTTAGCTTGTTGTGGCGCCGAAATTTTTGTTTTAACGCGGATCTCCTCTACACAGTCTTCCGGCATTTCTCGTAGGAACCGAGACGGGCTGTGATACTTTTCTTGGCCATATAAGCGTCGGCTTTCAGCGTGGGTAATATAAAGTTTATCCATAGCTCGGGTCATGCCGACATAACATAGGCGGCGCTCTTCTTCTAAGCGACCACTTTCCTCTTGGCTTTGTTGTGACGGGAACATGCCTTCCTCTACACCGACCATAAATACCAATGGAAACTCTAAGCCTTTGGCGGAGTGCAGAGTCATCATTTGTACCGCGTCTTCGTGCTCTTCGGCTTGACCCTCTCCGGCCTCTAAAGAGGTATAGGCTAAAAAGCCTTGCAGTGGTGAGGAAAACTCTTCATCAACGGGTAATTCATATTGCTCGCAAGCATTAATGAGCTCTTCTAAGTTTTCCACGCGAGCACGGCCTTTTTCGCCTTTTTCGGCCTGATACATGGCCATCAAACCGGTATTCTCTATGGTGTATTTTGCCTGCTCCGCAAGGGTCAACTCAGCAATACGCTGCTCCACACCCTCAACCAACTCAATAAAGCGATTGACTGCTGTGGCGGCGCGACCAGACAAATGTTTCTGCTCTAAAATAGCCTTGGCGGCATACCATAATGGCAGCGACTCGGCTCGGGCACAGTCACGAATATGGCTGAGCGTCTTGTCGCCAATGCCTCGAGTTGGGGTGTTGATCACACGCTCAAAGGCGGCATCATCTTGACGATTACTCACCAGGCGCAAATAACATAATGCATCTTTGATTTCTTGGCGTTCGAAGAAGCGCATGCCGCCGTAAATACGGTACTTTAACCCCTCTTGTAACAAGGCTTCCTCTAAGACTCGAGATTGCGCATTGTTACGGTAAAGAATTGCGGTATCGGTTAGCGCATTGCCTGCATCCATCCAGGTTTTTATTTTGCCAACAATAAAGCGCGCTTCATCTAGCTCGTTAAAAGCAGCATAGATGGAAATAGGCTCGCCTTGATTGCCGTCGGTCCACAAATTTTTACCCATGCGTTCTGCGTTATTCTCAATTAGAGAGTTCGCTGCTTTCAAGATGGTGGCAGTCGAGCGGTAATTTTGTTCAAGACGAATGGTATCGGCGTCGAAGTCGTCCAAGAAGCGTTTGATATTCTCGATACGGGCACCACGCCAGCCGTAGATACTTTGATCATCATCACCGACAATCATCATACTGTTGGTATCGCCTGCGATCAGTGCTAGCCAGCGGTACTGAATGGTATTGGTATCTTGAAACTCGTCCACCAGAATATGCGCAAAGCGCTGTTGATAATGGCGCAGCAAAGTGGGGTTTTGCTGCAGTACCTCGTAGCAGCGCAACAGTATTTCTGCAAAATCGACCAGTCCGGCGCGATCGCAAGCCTCTTGGTAAGCTGAATAGACGCGCAGCAATAGCTGCTCGTTGACATCATAGGCTTGAATGTCACCCGGGCGCAGGCCCTCATCTTTTTTGGCGCTGATATACCACGCAAGGTGTTTGGCTGGCCACTTCTTCTCATCAATATTCATGGCCTTGAGTAAGCGGCGGATCATTCGCTGTTGATCATCGCTATCAAGAATTTGAAAAGACTCAGGTAGCTTGGCTTCGCGGTGATGGGCGCGCAAAATACGATGTGCCAAGCCGTGGAATGTGCCTACCCACATGCCGCCAACAGAGCCTTGAATGGTCTGCTCGACACGAGCACGCATCTCTTTTGCGGCTTTGTTGGTAAAGGTTACGGCGAAGATGCTAAAAGGCGAGGCTCCTTCAACTTGAGTAAGCCAAGCGATGCGGTGCACCAAGACTCGGGTTTTGCCCGAGCCAGCTCCTGCTAATACCAGCATATTTTGCAACGGCGCTGCTACCGCCTCGCGTTGCTTGTCGTTTAAGCCATCAAGTAATTCAGATACATCCATCGCCGCTTTCCACCTGTCATAATTGCCACCAGTATAACAAGAGTTCCAGCTTGGCTAAATAGAATACTGTTTTTATAACCAGTGCGCTGTCTCTTTGTCATTCGCTATGGTGTTGCAGGCCCGACACTGGCACTTGATGGCTTTATAGCAACTTGCTAAATATTATCTTAGTGTCGGCATTAATTTGGCTGTTGGCAGTGAGTTGTAAGTACTGATATTTCGCCAACATGGCACGCATAGCGCTAAAGCACAGCATGCTCTTAACTTGAATCTCTTGGTAGCCATGGGCTTTGGCCCAGCGCTCTTGATATTGCAGCAGCGCCCTGGCTACCCCTTGAGAGCGATAACTGGGCACCACACCGCCAAGCCAGCTATAAAAACATTGTGGTGACAACGCAAAGCCCAGTTTAAAACCGATAATATGATGTTGCTGATAAGCTACGAGAGCAAGGAAAGGATCCGCTGCGATTCTTCGCTGATAACGAACCCGGCTGGCACCAGTGGCAAGCTCTGGAATATGACGCTGAGCTGTTAAACACCCGGACAAACTAACCGGTTTAAGTGAGAATCTCGAGCTCATGGATATCGCTAATCTCCATATCCGCTAACCCCTTGTACTGGTAATTAATCGCTTGGTTATTGAGCCATACACTCTTGCAACCAGCATTATTAGCGCCTTGCACATCGGTGTCCAAGCTATCGCCGATATGGATTATTTGCTGCGGCGTGACAGCCATTGCCTGCGCTGCTTTGTGGTAAAGGTCGCTATGGGGTTTAGCACGACCGTCCGGGCCGGCCATAAACACGGCATCAAACTGGCCATGAAGATTAAAGCGGGTGACATCGACATTGCCGTTGGTGATGGCTATTAGGCGAAAGCGTTGGCGCAAAGTGTCCAATAATGCCAGCACACTGTCGGCAACAACAATGTCACTGCGGGCCTCGGCAAACGCCCGATAGGCATGTTCAGCATGGCTGTTATCAACACCCAAGTGATTCATGGCGTGAGTAAGTGCCTGCTTACGTAGGGCGGTAACATCATGCGCTAATGCTGGCTGCTGCATTAACGCCTGCTCGCGACAGAATTGCCAAAAATCAGCTTCTTGCTCGCGCCATTGCGGCAATGTTTGTAAGTAATCATGTTGCGCCTGCAGTGCAGCCTTAATGACCGGATGATTGTTATACAGCGTGTCATCCAAATCAAAACTGAGCACTTTGGCTTGCTCTAAGGCGCGATTGAATCGAATCATAGTTACTTCTGTTTTTTGGCTCTAGGGTGGGTATTATCATACACCTTGGCAAGGTGTTGAAAGTCCAAATGGGTATAAACCTGAGTGGCGGACAAGCTGCTGTGTCCAAGCAACTCTTGCACCGCGCGCAAATCACCACTGGACTCAAGTACATGCGAAGCAAAAGAGTGGCGTAGTTTGTGTGGATGTACCTGGGCACTAATCCCTTGTTTGACACCCCATTCACGCATGCGCTCACGTACGTGACGAGCAGAAATGCGCAACTTGCGCTGTGATAAAAATAGCGCATCAGAGTCTTGGCTGATCAGCGCTGGGCGTATTTTTAGCCACGAGTTTAATGCGCTAATGGCTTGGCGGCCCACAGGAACAATACGCTCTTTACGGCCTTTACCTAGGACCCGAACTTCTGCGCCACGCACGTCTATATCGGTTACATTTAAGCTCACCAGTTCGCTGATCCGCAAACCACTGGAATACATCAGCTCCATCATGGCTTTATCACGAACTGCCAGGGGATCATCATCATCAATATCCAACAATTGATGCATTTGGTCTACATCTAAGTTGCGAGGCAGGGGCTTATCGAATTTTGGCCCTTTTACGTACTGCGCTGGGTTGTCCTGGTGCTGGTGGTAAAGCTTCAAATAGCGAAAAAAAGCCCGCAGACAACTTAATTTTAAACTGACGGTACGTGCACTTAGGCCTCGTGCTCGCAATGACATGGCGAACCGGCGAATATCATCAGCGCTTAAGGTCAGCCAACCATCACGCTCTTCATGATAATACCTCGCCACTTCAAGAAGTTGTCGTTGATATTGTTCTAAGGTGAGTGGCGAATATTGTTTTTCAAAACGAAGATAATCACTGTACGACTGGACAGGTGTGGCCCAAGTGTCAGCCATGGTCGAAAATGTTAGCGCCTGCGACTCGCTCATGAACTGGTAGCGAGACGCTCTTGTAATGCTTTCACAAACTCGAAGATAAAAAAGCTGTCCTGCGCGGGCTCAAAATGCAGTTCATCTTCGCTGGCAAATGCGAGCAATGCTAAGGGCGCATCCGGCTCACCAATTAAGTACAATGCCGCGCTCTTGCAGGTATGATTAAAGATCAATGCCTGCTCTTGCTCCGAGAGACGTCCTAGATAATGGCCTTGTGCGTGTAAACGGCTATTTATTAGCGGTTGCAGAGCGTCATTGTACTGAACCAACTTGCACTCGTTAAGCTGCAGTTGCTCGCAAATAAGTTGCTCTAGGCTACTGGCAAGCTCGACAAATTCGCAGTCACTCATAAGCTGGCGATGGCAGGCACTGAATACTTGGTAAACCTGTTCGTTTTGCTTCGCTTGACTTACAAGTTGTTGTAATTGTTCTTGAAGAGCAAGGTTTTGTTCTCTTAATAGCTGCTGCTGGCGCAGTTGTAAGGAAGCGACGCTCTCATGCTGAGAGCCAAAGTTCATACAAGCAAATACGCCCGGATTTTCTAAAAAGAAGTCTGGGTTCTGTTGTAGGTATTCACTGACTTGCTGTGTAGTTAATTCGCTCATAAGGCTATTTGTCCGTCAAAAACATGCTCAGCGGGGCCCGTCATCTTGACTGGGTGACCTTCACCTTGCCACCGTATTTGCAATGCTCCGCCTGGTAGGTCTACCTTGACGTTGCGCCCAAGCTTGCTTTGCAACTGGCCGACAACGGCGGCTGCACATGCACCGCTGCCACAGGCTAAGGTTTCACCTGCGCCACGCTCCCACACTCTGAGTTTAATATGAGACTCGTCAATAATCTGCATAAAACCAACATTGGCACGCTTTGGAAAGCGTTCATGCTGCTCAACAGCTGGACCTAGGGTGTGCACCTCGGCGGCAGTAATGTCTTCAACCTCGATCACACAGTGTGGATTACCCATCGATGCGGCGCCCATAAACAATGTATGTTCTTGGTGGCGAAGAATATACGTTAGCTCACGCTTATTGGCTTGAAGCGGTATGTCTTTGGGCTCTAATATTGGCTGCCCCATATTGACCGTCACTTGCCCGTCTTTTTCAATATACAGCGTCATATTGCCGCCTTTAGTAGAAACGGTGATTTTATGACGATTAGTGAGTCCCTTCATACGTACGAAGCGAGCAAAACAACGTGCGCCGTTACCGCATTGTTCAACCTCGTTGCCATCGGCGTTAAAAATGCGGTAATGAAAGTCTAAATCCGGTGAATAAGGTGCTTCCACCATCAGCAGCTGGTCAAAGCCAACGCCAAAATGGCGATCCGCCAAGCGCTTGATTTGGTCTCGGGAGAGAAAAATATTTTGGGTAACATTGTCCACGACCATAAAGTCATTACCCAAACCATGCATCTTTGAAAAGTTAACTAACATAACGCTTTATAATCGCTCACTCTATGCTGTTACTATGCCTACAAAGTTGCGCCAAGGCCATTGCTTTTACTGCTGTGGCGACGGCTCTGCGTTATCGTTTGCGGTTTCCTTGGCATTTAGCGGTGTTTCTGCTTGTTGGTTATCTACTTGTTCTTGTTGTGGCAAATAGAGCGCGCCGCTTTGACCACACGCACTGAGAAGCGTTAAGCTGGAGGCTGCAAGGATACGAAGCAAACGATGACTTTTGTACATAGCGATTCGATAGATAATTAATATGACTCGTTTTATAATCGCAGAGTAACAGAAAATACAAAAAATGTAGTCGTTGCTGTTGAATTATTTCCCATCGAACGTTACTGCGAGCATATAGGAGCGCAGCCACAATGAGCGAAACCACCATGACCGATACCGAATACCATCAGTTAGCCGATGCCTTGATGCTAACAATAGAAGAGCAGATAGACGATATTGATGCGGATTTAGATTATGAGTCTGCAGCTGGCATATTAGAAATTATCTTTGCTGATCGCAGTAAAATCGTCATTAATAAACAAGCGCCATTACATCAAGTTTGGGTCGCTACTAAGTTTAACGGACACCATTTTGAACTACGCGGCGATACTTGGATAGATAACCGCTCTGGTGCGGAATTTTGGCAGTTTATGTGTGATGCGGCGAGTAAACAAGCGGGTGTTGAAATCCGCTGGGAGCATGATTAAGTGAGTAGCTTTGACGGCGTGAGTGTGTTTGATGCGCCAGAGCACAAATGTACAGTTATCTGGCTTCACGGTTTAGGCGATTCAGGTGAAGGGTTTGCACCTGTTGCTGCACACTTAAACCTACCAGCCGAGCTCGGGGTCAAGTTCCTCTTCCCACACGCCCCGGTGCAAGCGGTGACCATCAATGGTGGTATGGAGATGCGGGCTTGGTACGACATCAAATCTCTTGATCTAGATAAACGTGCAGATGCCCAAGGTGTGCAACAATCGGCGCAAAGTATCAGTGCATTAATAGACGAGCAGATAGCGGCCGGGATCCCTGCGGATAAAATTATTCTAGCTGGCTTCTCTCAAGGGGGAGTTATCGCCTTACACTTAGCGCCGCGTTACCATCATAAGCTGGCCGGTGTTATGGCGCTATCAACCTATATGTCTGAGCCTGAGCGCTTAACGGATGAGGCCCGCCATCGCGATCTTAATATTTTCATGGCTCATGGCGATTTTGACAATGTGGTGCCTTTAGAAGCAGGTAAACAAGCCTATACTTACCTGCAAAATGAAGGCATGAACGTATCTTGGCAATCTTACGCTATGGCCCACCAAGTCTGTGATGCCGAGCTGCAAGCTATTCGACAATGGCTGCTTGAGCGACTAAGTTAATAATGATTCAGGAACAACGGTAATGGGACAAAAAATCGTGATCACAGCGAATATGAATAACAAGACTCAACGTATTGAGCGCAAGGAAGTGCAATATCAATGGCATTGGCGCCGCATCGTTGGTGCTGCAACGCTTGGTTTGTGTTCTGTGGCTGCGATTTGGTACCTAGCATTTACGCCTGCCAACGCCGAGCAGGGCGAGGTGAATACGGCGTCCTCCGATGGTATACAGAGTCAGGCTGAAGCGCCCAATGAAAGTGCGCAAGAGGTCACGGTTGCAAAAGCAGCACCCGTCGCGTCAGCTGCGCAGGCAACAGTGCAATCGAGCCAGCCCCACAAAGAAGATGAAGTAGAGGCTGACTCAAAGAGCGCCATGGTGGAGTCTGAGCAAATGCTGGTGGCACAAGTGAGTACCAGTGAAACGAGCACTGTTGAGAGCTCCACTTCCGTGTCCTCAACTGAGGCACAGGCGAATGACACGACAGTGGATGCGCCTGCGCCCGAGAGTGAGTTTAATACTGAGGCTAAAGTAGCAAGCTTGTCTCAAGGCACCAAAATTGACACCGACAAGGTAAGCCGAGCGGTGCTCACAACCGCTGTGCAAGACCGTGAACCGATTAACTCTCTTGGCCAAGAAGTAAAAACCAGTGACTTCCAGCAACAGCTGTTTTTCTTCACCGAATTACATGGTTTACAAGGACAAAAAGTAAAGCATGTGTGGTACTTTAATGACCAAACTATGGCCAACGTTGAGCTCGGTGTTCATACCACTCGTTACCGTACCTTCTCGTCCAAGAACATCATGCCAAGCCAGCTCGGCACATGGCGAGTAGAGCTGAGAGACGAAAATAATAAACTATTGGCTACCCGAGCATTTCGCTTGGTTGGCTCACGATAAATTCGAAGTAGGAATTTCATGACCAATTCGACCGCGCGAGTGCGTATTGCTACTCGCAAAAGCGCGTTAGCGCTATGGCAAGCTGAGTTTGTAAAAGCGCAACTAGAGCGTCATCACAGGGGTATTACCGTAGAGCTCGTCACCATGACCACCAAGGGTGACATTATTCTTGATACGCCACTGGCAAAAGTGGGTGGAAAAGGCTTGTTTGTTAAAGAGCTTGAGCAAGCGATGCTGGATGGTCGCGCTGATATCGCTGTGCATTCAATGAAAGATGTCCCGGTAGAGTTTCCCGAGGGTCTCGAGTTACACACCATCTGTGAGCGTGAAGACCCTCGTGACGCCTTTGTTTCGAATACGTTTGATAATATTGATAGCTTGCCTGCAGGTGCTATCGTCGGCACGTCTAGCCTACGCCGGCAGTGCCAACTTAAAGAGCAGCGCCCAGATTTAGAGGTGCGTGATTTACGAGGTAATGTGAACACCCGCTTGGCTAAACTAGATGATGGTCAATATGACGCCATTATTCTTGCTGCGGCCGGTTTAATACGGTTGCACATGCCCGAGCGTATTCGCAGTTATATCAGTGCTGAGCAATCACTCCCTGCCAATGGCCAAGGTGCTGTGGGTATCGAGTGTCGCAGTGATGATACGGCGATTAAGGCATTGCTAGCACCGCTGGAGCATCGCGAAACCCGGATTCGAGTTGATGCCGAGCGAGCGATGAATCGTCGACTTCAGGGAGGCTGCCAGGTTCCAATAGGAGCCTATGCCGAGCTGAACGAAGATCACGTTTATTTACGTGGCTTAGTGGGTTCGGTGGATGGTCAGCAAATTTTACGAGCTGAGATCACCGGTCCTGCTTCTGAAGCTGAACAGCTTGGTATTTCGCTAGCGGATGACCTGTTAGCGCAAGGGGCGGGAAGTATTCTTGCCGAAGTATATGGCGAACTAAAATAATACGGATTTATTACTATGGCGCATATTGTGGTCACCCGCCCTCAAGGCAAAGGAGAAGCACTCGCTGAGCTGTTGATTGCTGCAGGTCATCGCGTCAGTACCACACCTGTGCTGCAGATTGACTATCTCTCAGTCGACGCAAATCAGCTGACTACCCTCGATGAGGCTGATATCGCTATTTTTGTGTCGCAAGATGCTGTGCAAGGATTGTATCAACAGCGCGATACTTTACCCGCCAATTTGGCTTGCTTTGCGGTTGGACCCACGACCGCGCAAGCCCTTGAACAGCAGTTCTCATGTAATGCCAAGGTGCCAAAAAAACAGCATGACTCTGAAGGGTTATTGAGATTACCCGAGCTGCAGAAGGTTGAAGGCAAAACAGTCGTGTTAATCAAAGGCCGAGGTGGGCGCACTTTGATTGCCAAAACGCTGAAAGACCGAGGTGCTTTTGTTAACTCACTGGTGACTTACGAGCGCAAAGCTGTCAACGGTAGCAGCAAGGCATGGTTACAGCAGTGGCAGCAGCAGGGTGTTGAGGCGTTGGTAATCACCAGTAACAGTGGTGCAGATGCTATTTTTGCTTGCCAAGATGAAAGCCTGTTACAGTGGCTTAAATCAAGGCAATTTTATATTGTAAGTGAGCGCACTAAGGCGCACTTAGTGAAGCTTGGGGTGAAAGGCGAGCACATTAAGGTTGCAGCCGATGTCGACAACGAGGCCATTGCCGCATGTATTGGTGCCGAGCAGGAAGGAAACATGAGCGAACAACCAAAAAACACACCAAAGAGTGAGCCTGCGCCAAGCGCAACACAACCTAAAGCAGTACCATCACAGAGTAAACCAATGACACAAAAAATAAGTAAAACAGCCGTTCTAGCGTTGCTGGTGGCATTGGCTGCGGCTGGGGTAACTGGATATCAATATTGGTTACAACAGCAGGCGCAAGACCAAGAACAGAACCAACTACAACAGCATTTAGAGCAGCTACAAAGCGATAATCAAGCGCTCAACCAACGCCTCGAAGCATTGGCCAACGCTCTGCAACAACAGCAACATAGTGCTCAGCAGTGGCAACGACAGTTTAGCGATAGAGTTAATGGAGAGCTAAGTGCTAATCAACGTGCCGTAGCTGGGCAAATAGAGCAAGCCATTGATGGCTTGAACAATCAAGAGCAACCGCCGTTAGACATCAACGAAGTGAAGCGCTTGGTCGCCATGGCTGATTTTCAACTTTGGTCGGAAGCGAACTACGCAGGCGCTGCAGCAACGCTGAAGCGACTCGATGCATTACTGGCAAGTTATCCTGGCAATGCCCAATTAAGACGCGCTATTCACACTGATTTACAGCAGCTGGCCAGCATCGAAGTGGCCGATGTTGAAGCGGTGGTGCTTCGACTTCACGGCCTTGGTGGTCAGGTCGATAAGTTACAATTTAATATGGTTGAATTGGCGCCTACCGAAAACAATGGCGAGCAATCACAGGCATTGTCGGACAATGTATCTGATTGGCGACGCAATTTAGCTGCAACCTGGGATAAGCTGGTGGATGATTTTATAAAAGTGCGCAAGCGCGAGGCCGCTATAGAGCCATTATTAGATAACCAGCAGCAGCGACTTATTAAACAGCGACTTCACTTTTATCTCGATCAGGCAGGCTTTGCCGCTAGCCATAAACATCCCAAGTTGTATACACAAGCTCTGCAAAGTGCCGCCGAGATTGTCACGCGTTACTTTAACCTGCAACAACCGCAGACCAGCCAGTTTTTGGGTCAGCTTAAACAGCTACAATTAAAAACCTTGGTTCCTCAGCAGCCAATTACGCTCAGCTCTGTCCAGGTTGTGGGGGAGTCTTAATATGGCGCGTTTATTAATTGTTTTTATTGTTATTGCTGCAGTTGCAGCGATAGCGCCTTGGCTGATAGACGAGAAAGGTTATGTTCTTATTGCGTTCGGTCAGTGGACTGTAGAGGGAAGCATTGTAAGCTTCACCATTCTTACTGCCTTGGCGCTGTTTCTTGGCTACCTAATTTACAGCTTGGTGCGCTATGGCTGGGGCAGTTACCGCAATTTGCGTCATGGCTTTTTCGCGCGCGCGAAAGAGCGCAAACAGGCCGTATTGGAACAAGCGATTTGGGCGCTGATTAATGACGACATGGAGCAGCTGCAACATACATTGAGCAAAGGCAAGGTGGAAGACCATTGGCAGGATTTTGCATTGGCAATGCGCGCCAAAGCAAGTTTGCGTCAAGATAAGCCAGATCTAGCCCTAAACTTGCTTGATGAACTCTCGGATACCAACCGTGCGAAGCCGGCAGCACTGTGGTTAGAGAGCCACTCAGATGCAGAGGTATTAGCGACCTTACGGCAACAGTGTAATAGTAAAAAAGCGACATCACAGCAGCTAAATTTGTATGCACAGGTGCTGCTAAGATTACGCAAATACAGTGAATTTGCAGAGCTAGTGCCGCGTTTGGTGAAATCACAAAGTCTTAATGAATACCAATGGGACTGGGCGCTACGACAATATTTCCAAGGAGCAGATAAAACTCAGCTCGATAAGCGCCAAAGTGAGCTGCCAAAGCATATCCGTGAGGCGGCGCATACACACTATTTACGTGCTGTTGTGCGCATAGGCGACATTGCGTCGGTGACTGATGCCCTGAAGAAGTTATTGAAACGCGGTGAATATTCGCAATTATTGTCTATCCTTAGTGAGATAGAGCAAGGTGACGTTGAAGCGCTGCAAAAGGCACTGCAACAAGAGCTGAAGAAGCAACCTGACGAAGCAGAAATGCTATTGTGCCTCGCTTACTTGGCACAAAGCCAAGGAGAGCATGACCTCGCATCGCGTATTTTCGATAAGGTGCTAGCACAACAACAAACCCTGCCTCATCCGCAGCGTGCGATGCGTAGTTATCGCGCAACGCAGCAAGCTGAAAAAGCATTATTGGTTCTCGATCATAGCTAAGACTTAAGACCAGAAGCAGGGAAGGTAATGAAGAATCTCTTTAACTTAACCTTTGTAGTAGCACTGGGTTACTTCATTACCGGCTTTTTAAGCAACGCGCTACTGGCTATTGATGGCTATGCGGTGGCTTCCTGGCCCCCCTCAGGAATAGCGTTAGCGGCATTATTGATTGCAGGGCGGCGAGCGTTGGTTGGCATTGTGCTTGGCGCGTTGATGACCAACTTACTTCACCTTGAAGTGGTCGCCGACATCTTACACTGGCAGGTTGCTTTGCATGCGGCCTCCGTGACCGCAGCTTCAACTGCTCAGGCCTTTCTAGGTTACTGGGTCATCACTCGAATAATAAAAGCGCCTCTGGATCTCTCAGACCTTAAACTGACCATCACCAGTATTATTTTCGGTGGACCAGTCGTTTGTGTCTTCGCCGCTGCAGTGGGTACTGAGCTGCTTATCACTAATGGCGTTATTCCTGAGGTGGCGCGATGGGACAGCTTCGTCACTTGGTGGATAGGCGATAGCATCGGAGTTATGATTTTTACACCGTTGTTGTTGGCAGGCTTCAACTTCGCGGTGATGCGTCATCGCTTACAAGTGATTGTGCCATCCATGGTGATTTATGCGGCCATTAGCCTGACCTTTTATGCTGCTGCAACCAATAAGCACAATAAAGACCAAGAATTATTCCAAGCTCAAGCTCAGGTCGTTGTTGACCAATTCGACGAAATTCTTACTCGCCTGCGGGCCAATACTCAAGTGCTAGCATCCTTCATTGGTAATCAACAGTCGGTGACTCGTGGCGAATTTCGTGAGTTTACGGCTAAACAGATGAATTACAACCCAGAAATAAACGCGCTGGTGTGGATGCCTAAAGTAAGAAGCCAAGATATCGACCAGTTTGAACAATCTACCACGGTGGAAATGAGCAACCCTTTCAAAGTGTTTGCCCGCTATGAGCGCGACACCAATAACGGCGCACACTTTCCGGTTTACTACGGCCACTTTTCTCAGGGAATGCGACAGGTTTTTGGTTTAGATATCAGTGCTGAGCCTTATTTTAAGCATCTTCAAGCTTATAAAGGTGAACTCTTCGTCACTGATACCTTTGCGCTAGAAAGTAGCCCTCAAGGAGACTTAGGGTTTTTGGTGTTGTCGCCTGTCAGAGCCAAAGATAAAAGTATCAGAGGGTATGTGGCTGCGGTGGTTAGCTTGCCCTTGTTGTATCGCTCGGCGATGGCCAACCTGACCTTCAATAATGTTGGGGTTGAGCTGGTGGATATGAGTGCGCAGCCTCATAAAGTTATTTTACCTTTAGCGCAGTCCGGACCCGTTATCATGCGTCATGACTTTGCGATCGCTAACCGCCAATGGCAACTTAATTTGCACCGTCAAGGAATAGCCCACGCATGGTCTGGCTACTGGTATGCACAGGTCATAGGCATGTTGTTTGTGTGGTTACTAATTACTTTTTTAATCGCTATTACCGGCAGTAATATTCGGGTGCGTGACCAAGTAGCAAAACAAACCCGGGTGTTACGAGAAGAAAAAGCCAAAGCTGATAGTGCCAATGACGCTAAGTCTCAGTTTCTGGCTAACATGAGCCATGAAATTCGTACGCCAATCAATGGCATTAAAGGTTTGCACTATTTAGCGTTGCAACAACAAGATTGGCCACAAGCACAGCAATATATCACTCAAGCCGACAGTGCTCTGAGCGTATTACTTCGGGTGCTCAATGATATCCTCGACTTTTCGAAAATGGAGGCGGGCAAACTAGAGTTGTATCAAGAGCCTTTAGAACTTGAAGAGCTGTGCAAAGAACTAAAACACCTTATGAGTGTGGAAGCGGGTAACAAAAGTTTAGTGATTGACTATGAAATTAACGAGGGAGTGAACCCTGTATTCCACACCGATGCAATTCGCCTTAAGCAAGTGTTATTAAACCTATTAAATAATGCCGTTAAATTCACCCAGCAAGGGGCAATCCGCCTAAAGGTAGACGAACACGATAACGAGCTTTGCTTTAGTGTCACGGATACCGGCATGGGCATTCGCGAAGATATTCAAAAGCAATTGTTTAAGCCCTTTTCTCAAGCCGATGGCTCCACCTCGCGACGCTTCGGCGGCACAGGATTAGGCTTGAGTATCTGTCAGAAACTGGTCACCTTAATGGGCGGGCGTATTTCACTAGAAAGTGAAGAAGGGCTAGGCTCGTGTTTTCGTGTCTATTTGCCCAAACAAAGCCCTTTAGCTGTGCGTCCAGATGTGCCCAAGGCGAAAGAGCAAGCCACTTTGGAGTTAGACCTCACCGGCGTCGCTATTTTGTTAGTTGAGGATAACTTGTTAAACCAACAAGTCGCCAAAGCCATGCTCGAGGGCAAAGGAGCTCAGCCTGATATTGCTAACGACGGTGTCGAGGCTATTGAGATGGTGAGTGAAAACCACTATGACTTAGTTCTAATGGATATTCAAATGCCGAACATGGATGGTTTAACCGCAGCTAGGGCTATTCGCAATGAGCTACTGCTAGACGACTTGCCAATTATTGGGCTCTCTGCCAATGCTCAAGAGCATGACTTTAAGCTGGCTGAGCACTACGGCATGAATGATTATGTGGTCAAACCCATAGACGCGGAGCGGTTATTTAGTAGTATCGCCATGCAATTAAAACAGCACCCAGCGAAGCAGCACGCGTAGCTTGAATTTATCCCTCAAGTGCGTATGATCCGCGAAATTTTATCGAAACCTAGGGGGTCATTATGATCAATCGCCAGTTACCATTGCTCGACTTACACCGCCACCTTGATGGCAATGTGCGTGCCAAAACAATTTTAGAGCTTGGTCAGCAGTTTAATCTTGACCTTCCAGGCAGCGATCTTGAATCGCTACGCCCTCATGTTCAGGTAATCGAGGTTGCTCCAGACTTAGTCTCATTTCTGGCTAAGCTGGATTGGGGGGTGAAAGTGTTAGGGGATTATGACGCCTGTCGTCGTATTGCTATTGAAAATGTCGAAGACGCAGCTGCACAAGGTATTGACTATACCGAGTTGCGCTTTAGCCCCTATTACATGGCGATGAGTCATGGTTTGCATCCGCAAGGTGTAGTAGAAGCGGTGGTTGATGGTATCCACAGCGCGGTGCAAGAGCATGACGTTCAAGTCAACTTAATTGGCATTTTATCGCGTACCTTTGGCCAGCAAAAGTGCCAGCAAGAACTCGATGCCATCTTAGCCTTCAAAGAGCACATGGTCGCCGTTGATTTAGCTGGTGATGAGTTGGGCTTCCCCGGGGAGTTGTTTGTTGATCACTTTAGGCAAGTTCACAAAGCCGACTTGCGAGCGACTATTCACGCTGGCGAGGCCGAAGATTCACGCAGTATCTGGCAAGCCATTGAAGGATTAGGGGCTGACCGCATCGGCCATGGCGTTAACGCCGCTAAAGACCCCAAGCTGATGGATTATTTGCGCGATCACCGTATCGGAATTGAATCTTGCTTGACCAGTAACGTACTGACCAGCACAGTAGCTCAAATTGATACACATCCGCTCAAACAATTTTTAGAGCATGGCATTTTGGCTAGCATCAACACCGATGACCCAGCGGTGCAAGGCATCGAGCTTGCTAATGAATATCAGCATGCTGCCTACCAAGCCGGCCTCAGCCAAGAGCATATCACTCAGGCCCAAGAAAACGCCCTGACTATCGCTTATTTAAGTGACGCTGATAAAGCTGCATTAAAAGTGAAAGCGGCGCAGCGTTCATAAATTAGGCTGCATTGCAGCTTTGATAGCTGCGACTTAGCGCATGTAAAACCTGAGTACGGCTAATGATGCCTATCACTTTGTTTTGCTCCACTACGGGGTATTGCTTGGGTTTATGAGGTTGTTGCATTTTTAGCGCAACCTCCAGCAGTGGCGTCTGTGTGGATGTTGTGAGCACACCTTGGTGCATCAAATCAGCCACTGTAATGCGGCCATCACAAAAATAGCTATTGATGGTCAGCGGTGCCAGACAATCCTGCTCCGACAAGTAACCCACCAACTGTTGTTGTTCATCAACAACAGGTGCGCCTATAACCTGGTGCTTCTTGAGCAGCGCAATGGCCGCTGTTAGTTCCAAGTCTGGGCTGAGAGAAAGAAAGCTGCGGCTCATAGCATGCTGTACTTTTAAATCGAACCTCATCTGTCACTCCTTTAAGTCTTAGGAGCAGTGTAGGCTTGTCTTTTTGATAGGTAAAAGGGAATAAATAAATGGAAGTGTTCGATTTAACGGATGGTTGAGTGAGAGTTAGCCCTACATCGGTGGAATGTAGGGCTTTAGCTTGCTGCCTCTACTTGATAAAAGCAAATGCGTCGGCAAACATATATTCGCGCTGGGCACCATGCTCTATGAAGTCGTCGCGTACAATGCCTATCATGTCGAAGCGTCCCGCCATATAAATAGAGTAAGGCTCTAAGGAAACAATGTCTTTCATCACCGCGTGGTGCACAAGGCCGGTATGACCATGCCATTCACCTTGAGGCTGCTCAACCACCGGGATAAAAGTGAAGTTACTGCGTTTAGCTGCCCACTGCTGCATTTCCTCTTTGGCATATAAAGCATCTTCATGCTTCACACCCCAGTAAAAAAAGACGGGACGGTCACAGTCAATTTCAGCTAGGTGGTCGGCCATTGATTTTACGTATGAAAAACCGGTGCCACCGGCTAACAATACCACCGGACGGGTGCAGTCGATGCGTAACTGCGATACGCCTAAACCTACTTCAATCAGCGCTTGGGTGCCATTTTCATGGTGCAGGCGTAAATGATCAAGGGCTTGCATCGCATAGCTATCAGCGCCCGATGCGCCGATATGCAGCTCAATTTGCTGTTTTTGGCTTGGGCGGCTGGCGATAGAGAAGGCGCGCTTATCTTTCTCGGCTAAAACGAGCTGCAAGTAGTGACCCGCTTCAAACTCAGCTGGCTGCTCTGGTGCCAAGACAACCTTGGAAACAAATTCTGTCAGTGGCGTGATGCTTACCACATCCGCTTTTAGTGTTTGCATGATTAACCTTTATGATTTTAGCTGCGCCACAGCGTATCACATAAGCGGCTGTGGCGATAAGTCTGCACTTTAGTCGATACCTAGGGAATCCCAGATTTCATCAACGCGTTGTTTGACCTTGTCATCCATAACGATAGGCTCACCCCATTCGCGATCCGTTTCTCCTGGCCACTTATTGGTTGCGTCCATGCCCATTTTTGAACCTAAACCAGAAACAGGTGAAGCAAAGTCGAGATAATCGATCGGGGTGTTTTCCACTAGGGTGGTGTCGCGAGCGGGATCCATACGGGTGGTGATAGCCCAAATGACATCATTCCAGTCGCGTGCGTTGACATCGTCATCACAGACAATGACGAACTTAGTGTACATAAACTGGCGTAAGAACGACCAGACTCCCATCATTACTCGTTTTGCATGTCCGGGATACTGCTTTTTCATGGTCACTACGGCCATGCGGTATGAGCAGCCTTCTGGGGGCAGGTAAAAATCGACTATCTCTGGGAATTGCTTTTGCAGTATAGGTACAAATACCTCGTTCAGGGCGACGCCTAAAATAGCCGGCTCATCGGGTGGGCGGCCAGTATAGGTGCTGTGATAAATAGGATTTTCACGGTGCGTAACATGCGTCACCGTCATAACAGGGAAGTCATCAACCTCATTGTAATACCCGGTATGGTCACCATAAGGCCCTTCTGGGGCGCGCTCGTCTTGAGCAATGTAACCTTCAAGCACGAATTCGGCACTAGCGGGAACCTGTAAATCATTGGAAACGGACTTGACCACTTCGGTCTTACCGCCACGAAGTAAACCTGCAAAGGCGTATTCACTCAGAGTATCGGGCACAGGTGTTACCGCGCCTAGTATGGTGGCAGGGTCGGCTCCGAGGGCAACCGACACCGGGTAAGGTTCACCCGGATGCTCTTTACACCACTCTTGAAAGTCAAGCGCACCACCGCGATGGGATAGCCAACGCATGATGATTTTGTTTTTCTCCAGTAATTGCTGGCGATATATACCGAGGTTCTGACGTTTCTTGTACGGGCCCTTGGTAACGGTTAGGCCCCAAGTGATCAACGGTGCAGCATCACCCGGCCAGCAGTGCTGAATGGGCAGGCGGGTTAAATCTACTTGCTCCCCAGCTAATACCACTTGTTGGCATGGCGCTTTCTTCACTTCCTTCGCTGGCATGTTAAGCACTTGCTTGAACACCGGCAGCTGGCCTATAGCTTCTTTAATGCCTTTCGGGGGCTCAGGCTCTTTTAAAAAGGCCAACAGCTTACCTACTTCACGCAAGGCCTCTACATTATCTTGGCCCATACCTAGGGCTACGCGTTCAGGAGTGCCAAAGAGGTTAGCTAATACCGGAATGTCGTAACCTTTGGGGTTTTCAAATAATAGGGCCGGGCCTTTAGCGCGCAATGTGCGATCGGCTATTTCCGTCATTTCCAGGTAAGTATCGATGGGCTGGCTAATTCGTTTGAGCTCGCCGCGCTTTTCCAGTAACGCGATAAAGTCGCGAAGATCTTTATATTTCATTACGCCTCGTTAAGCCTGAGTGTTTGCAGCATTATACTGTAACCCAATGGAAAAGCGATCAGTGGCTACGGTGACACTGCCAGGTTTCATTCCCTATCATTAGCATTGCTTCATCGCCCTTGCCCCAGAAGGTCATTTCACCGTTAGTATATTTACTCCCGGAGGCTGAGCGTTCTCCCGATAAACTGTAAGTATCGCCGTCAAGCGTTAATGTGGCCGTGCTGTCGTTATATTCGACCTTTAATACCGATCCAGAATCACACCGATAGCTAACGCTAACGGAATTGTCGGATGGCTCTATGGATAACTCTGAACACGCGGATAACAAAGTGACAAGTAATAATATTATTAGGGAGGGCTTCATAAGTGAAAGACTCCTATTTTGTGGACAACTACAGTGTAGCGTATGCACTTAACTGGGCCTATTACCCTTTTTTAGGATTTATTGCAGCTGCGTTAGCTCACCGTCTTTTTGCTATGACATGAGCGCCCGACCCTTGGGGTGAGCGACGATAAATAAAGTTATCAGCACAAACAAAAAATCGTGGGCGCATTCGGTGCTGGTATTGCGCTGAATCCGCATCGCACACAACGTTGGGCTAGAGACTGGCGTTTGTGCTGATGTTAGCAACCCTTTCATCTAGTCCGTAGCTGGAACCATGATTGCTATCGCGGTACACTCTTGTAACTTATTTAACAAAAATAAAAAGTACTACTTTTAAAATGCATTTCATGGAGTGAAATAATGAAATTATTTATTGCCCTGCTGTTGGGGCTTGTTAGCACGGCCGTTGGTGCCGAGGAAGCCAAAACAGAGCTTATTCCCCTAGAACATTTCTCCCGTAGCGCACAGTACCACTCCCTTAAATTATCTCCCGATGGCGCTTACCTAGGGGCGATGACCAAAAAAGAGGGCAAGGATGTTCTGTTTATTCTTGATACCGAAAACTTCAAAATGCATCACGGCGTCAGTTTTCCCGGCAATGCACAGGTTGGCGATTATCAGTGGGTCAATAATGAGCGTGTGGTGTTAAGCAAAGAGTATTTGCAAGGCTGGAAAGACCATCCTGAGTATTATGGTGAATTATTTGGCGTAAACGTCGATGGTAGCCGCTCTAAATATCTGATGGGCTATCAGGGGGAGCAACAGACAGGCTCGCGTTTACGCAAGGCGACCTCTGTATACGGCACCTCTTATATTCTTGATCCATTGGTTGATGATGAGCGACATATGCTGGTGGTTACCTACCCTTGGACTGGCAGCAAGGAGCCCCATACCATCGTTTATGAAGTGGATGTGTATCGCGGGTTGCGCCGTCAGGTCACCCGTTCACCGTCGCGTATGGCGCAGTTTTTAACTGACGAGCAAGGACGCTTGCGGGTATCGGTCTCTACTGATAATTACACTGACCAAGAGATTCACTTACGTGACCTTGATGAGGGTCAGTGGGTTGAGCTTGAGCGCGGGGCCATGGGGTTGTCAGATATCAAGTTGCATGGCTTTAACCAAAAAGGGGATGTGGTGTACGCCAGTGCCTCTAAAAATGGTGAACCAGCTGGCCTTTATAAGTTGAACTTAGAGACTAAAACCCATGAATTGGTCTATCAAGAAGAGCATGTCTCTCCTAGCAAGGTATGGGTTGATGAGGTCGATAAATCGGTATTCGCGATTGAATATGAAGCGCAATATCCTAATTATGCTTTTGTCGATAAGAATGCGCCTATGGCAAAGCGTCTTAAGGGTCTTTTGCAAGCAGTTCCCGGGCGCCAAGTGCGTATCACCAGTAGCACCGAAGACGGTAACCTGAGTGTGGTGTGGACAGGTAGCGATCGTCACCCCAGTAGCTTTTACCTGTTTAATGCCAGTACCAACGAGTTGAAGTTTTTGTTCTCGTCGCGGCCTTGGATTGATACCACGCAAATGTCACAAACCAAGCCCATTCAGTATACTGCGCGTGATGGGCTGAATATTTACGGTTACTTTACCGTGCCTCATGGTAAGGAATTAAAAGACTTACCATTAGTTGTACTTCCCCACGGCGGCCCCCATGGTCCTCGTGACTGGTGGGGATTCGATCCCGAAGTACAGCTCTTGGCTAGCAGAGGCATAGCTGTGTTGCAGGTAAACTTCAGGGGCTCAGGCGGCTTTGGTGGCAACTTCCAGCGTGCAGGGTATCGCAAATGGGGCAGTGATATTCAGTATGACATCATTGACGGTGTTAACTACGTGGCAGAGCAAGGCTGGGTTGATAAAGATAATATGTGCATCATGGGAGCCAGCTTTGGCGCTTACTCAGCATTGCAAAGCGCTATTATTGAACCCGATATGTTCCAATGTGCGGTGGGCGTAGTCGGGGTCTATGATTTGCCGTTGATGTTTGATGAGGGTGACGTGGCTGCTCGCGATAGTGGCCAGCGCTACTTACGCAAGGTCTTAGGCAACGACAAGAAGCAGCTAAAGGCGTTCTCACCGAGTTACAATGTCGACAAATTAAAGGCGCCCGTACTCATTGTTCATGGAGGAGAAGATCAGCGCGCACCCATTGAACAGGCCGAGTCTTTGATAGCAGCCCTAGATAAGGCTGGACATCCGTATCAATATGTGTTGCTGGAGGATGAGGGACACGGTTTTTATAACGCCGAGCACCAACTTCATTATTACCAGCAGATGATCGCGTTTATCACTGAACACCTTAATTTATAAAGGTTTAGCTTGTGATTGAGCGATGTAAAAAGGCCCTGTTTTAAAACAGGGCCTTTTAGTAAGAAAATGGCCTACAGCCGCAAGGGCAAGCAGGCCACGAGAACAAACTTAGTGTGCGTGGTCATGCTCATCTTCAGCGATACCTAACCACTGCAATTTACTGGCAGCAAAGTTAAGCTCTTGGGTCGCAGTGATAGCCTGTGACTCTAAGTCCACTTTGTGTAGCATGTTCTCTTGCTGATTGAGCACGTAAAGAGCTTCCTCGTCTGCGGCAACCGCTAACTGGTAGTTCTCTGATACCTCCGAAAAAAGGTTGAAGTGAGTGCTGTGATGCCAGCCTCCATCGCCTTCAAAAACGTGTAAGTCACCGTGATTATCGAGAATAAAGTAAGCACCGTGATGAGCGCTAAAGGTGCTAGCCAAAGCATCGACGTCTGCTTCATCACGCCATAACACTTCGGTCATATCATGATTTTCTGGATCGAGGTTAAACAATCGCTTTGCTGAGGTAATGGCAAGCAGGTCATGCGAGTTATGGCTTGCTTTGATGGTGCCAATGCGACCCTCAAGCCCCTCAGGGTTGGCTATCTTATGGGCACTGAAGCTCGTATCTTGTTGCTCTATTAGCAGTACACCATCGCTACAACCAAAGGCGATATGTTCTTCATTTTGCGCGCTGCCGTGGAGCATTGGGCAGGTTGGTGCAAAGCGTAGTTCATGGTGAAGATGATCATCATGGCGGTGAAACAGCTCAACTTGGCTAGGCAATACAGTGTCACTGCTGGCCTCTCGATAGGTTGCTAGCAGGTAGTCGCCGCGTATCTGTGCGGCACCATGCATATAAGTAGCAAACTCGTGGTGGGCAATTACCTCACCTTCGGCAATATGATGATCGTCAAGTAGGGTGACTGATGCGTTGACCGTGTTTTGTTTATCACCATCGAAAAATAAGGCCGCTTGTTGCTCTGCAGCGTCAAAGTGTGTCGGCTTAGCACCACTAAGTTGTAACGATGACAAGCTAGGGGCTTGCTCGTAAGGGTGCATATGGTCGCCATGGTCTTCGCTATAAACGCCACCATCAATAAACTCTACTAAGCCTTGGTCTCGCTGGATCAGCGCGGCGTAACGCAATGAGGGTGTAGCGTACATGCCAGATACCACATGCGTTGTCGGTAGTAGCTCGACGAGGCTTAAGTCCTCAGCGTTAAATACGCTTACTTCAGCCTGTTCAGCCGCCGAAATTAACAGGCGTCCGGCAATGTGTTCATCATTATGCTCATGCTCTGAATGCTCTTCAGGTACAGCTTCTGTGGGTTGGTTTAGGTCATCGATGCTGTCGCCACAACCCCACAATAATGTCGTCGCAACTAATAATGGTAAATAACGTAAGCGCAAAGCAAGCTCCTTAATAATTATTCTGGCTCCATGTTTTGTTATATAGTAACATTAAGATGTTATATTGCAACATAACATTGTTTGGTGCCAGTTTTTAGTAACAGCTAGGAGTTATCGCTTACTAGCTACAGTGCTTTAGCGCTATTTTAGCTTTAGGATGGTTTTGTTCGGCGGCTCTCTTAAACCACAGACATGCTTGTTGAGTGTCTTGTTCAGTGCTTTGGCCTTTTAAATACATGTCACCTAAGTTGTATTGCGACCAAGCATCACCTTGCTCGGCACCACGCTGAAAAGCGCTCAATGCCTCAGTCCACAAGCCTTGACGAAAATACTCAATACCTTTTTGGTTGGCTTGATTTAATTTAGGCCCTTCGTAGAGAGGTTTTGGCTTAGGTCGTGGACGAACGATGCCGCCGTCAATGTAGATATGCTCTGGGCGACGGGCTGAAATAATCGTGCCCTGCGCAAATAAAGGGGCGAGCTGCTGACGCTCAAGAGAGATGGGGTTTGTTAAAAAGTAGCTATCAAGCATTAAATTATCCATGCTGATGGCTTTGTCTGTGCCGCTTTCTCGCTTATAAGTGACACTACTGACTTTGAAAGTGACGGTATCAGGATCAACAGCTTTAACCTGAAGCACTTGATACCCCGGCGCTGCGTCTTTGCCAAGTGCACGACTTAAGCCTTGCTTTTCGAAGACGTACACATCCCAAACTTTGGGCGCAGCTAAGTTGGCAGCCATTTGTTGCCCTTGTTGGTGGTTATGATTAACAAGCAAAACCACTAATGCTGCAATAAGCCATAAGCCCAAGCTATGGTAAGTCGCCCAAATGAGCCAATGGCTCAGAGCTGCGCCGGGCCTGCCTAGCGGCATCAAGGGTAAGCCATAAGCACTGAGAACTGAATAGCGGCCAAAGCGTTTATTGATATGAGTCGGAGCGAGTCGCTCGGTGGGGACGGCAGAAACTGGCATACTAACATTCCTTGTTGCGCAAGTATTTCCACACTAGCGCAACTAAAAAATGTTAGCAAGATTTTATTTTGCTTGAATTTTGTCCTTAGCATCGGCGGCCATATAGGCAAAAACGGCATACGCAGCGGTATTTTGCTTTAGCTTATGTGGTTCGATTTTATCTAAGGTGTCATCAGCGGTGTGATGGTAATCAAAGTAGTCGGTGCCGTCTTGATGCAAGGCAAATATAGGGCTCGATTGTGCTCGTTCAAACGGGATTAAGTCCGGCCCTCCTCGGGCTGAGTTTGCGCCGATATAGGCTACATCGAGAGGTCTCAGTTGTTCAGCAATCGCGCGCACTATGGGTAAGGATTGGGCATGCACGTTCGACTCGAACGCATACACGACATCGGCGCCAAAATCCGATTCGGCGGCGGCAACGATGTGATCTAACTCATCACTATGTGCTTTGACATAATCTTTAGCCCCCCACAGGCCAAGCTCTTCAGCGGCAAAGAGAACAACACGAATACTTCGCTGTGGGCGTTTCACCGCTGCCACATGCTTTGCTGCTGCCATGGTGATTGCAACGCCTGCGCCGTCATCTAAGGCACCGGTGCCTAAATCCCATGAGTCAAGGTGGCTAGCTAAGAGCACGTATTCATCAGGTTTACTGTGGCCAGTTATCTCACCAATCACGTTGTAGCTCTCGCCCTGTCCTAAGTCTTCGGTTTGTATATTGATGTGCACGGTGACTTGTTCGCCGAGAGCGATAAGTCGCGCAATTTGATCGGCATCTGGGTTGGCAATAGCCACATTGGGGATCTTGCTTACCCCTTCTTTATAGTGACTGCCACCGGTATGAGCAAAACGGTGATGGCTGGTGCTGACTGAGCGCATCATATAGCCAATTGCGCCTTTTTGTGCCGCGACAACGGCGCCTGAACTGCGCGCTTTCACTGCAGGCCCATAACCGTTGCCATCGATATCACGGTTCATGCGATAGTTTACATAGGCAATTTTTCCTGCTAGCGAGCCGGCGGGTGCAGCTTGTAACTCTGCCAGCGTTTCAAACAGTACGATAGGGGCGGTTAGGCCATCTTTTGCGGTGCTGACGCTGTTGCCTAAAGCCGTTAGATGCAGTGGCTGTTTGCTAGGAGTGAGTATATGTCCTGATTCATGATAGCGACGCCAGTGTGGGAAGTGGGCTTTTTCGAGCCACACTTTATCGAAGCCGAGCCGTTCGAATTGAGCTTTGGCCCAAGCGACGGCCTTTTTATCATTCTCGGTACCCGGCAGGCGAGGGCCGACCTCGGTGGTAAGAGACTCTACGAGCTGCCAACTTAATTCGCTGTTTTGTGCCTGCTGACGAATTTGTGCGGTGTGTCGTAATTGCTCAGTGGTAAATTGCTCTGCGGCTGCTTGCTGTATTGGCGCTAATGCGAGTAGGGGCAGTGCCAACAAAGAGACAAACTTCATGGTTGTTCCTAGGTCTTGAGATAAAAGTGTATTTAATCACATCCTTACTAATGGTGATAATTTATGCGGTAGGTCGGGAGGGAAGGAGGCCGCCAAGAGGCGACCTCTTTATGGTTAGAAGCTGAACTGGGCAGCGAGGCGGAAGTTCGTGCCTTCGCCAACAGTGACATTACTGACGCCACCGCCGGCAAGGTAGTCAGTATCAAATAGGTTCTCAATATTGAGTCTTAAGTCAATGTCATTACCGGCAAGCTTAAGCGCGTAGGTAGCACCGACATCGACGCGCGTATACGCATCTTTCTCAACGGTATTGGCACTGTCGGCAAAGCGTTTTCCGGTATAAAAAACGCCAGCATTAAAGGCCAGGGCATCGTTAAGCTCATAGCGTGACCACAGTGAAGCCGACCACTTGGGTGCATCCGCAGGGCGGTTGCCTTCATAATTCTCATCACGTTCGTATTGAGCATTTAGATACATAGTGGACGCCATGACGAAAAAACGATCGGTGACCGCGCCCTGTGCGGCGAGCTCCAAGCCCTTATGACGCTGCTCGCCCACCTGTGTAGTGATTGAATCATAATCAGGGTGTTCAACGAGCTCAGTGACTAAGGTGCCGTCTTTACTGATATCAAACAGTGAGCCGCTTAGCAGTAAACGGTCATCGAACAACTGCCACTTAGCACCGAGTTCTATTTGCTCAGAAGTCACAGCGTCAAGTTTCATATTATGATTCTTGTCGGTTTCATTATTGAGCTTATCGGCGCCCTGCGGCTCGAAGCCTTCTGAGTAGCTGAGGTAAATCGTAGCGGTATCCAGTGGGTGGTAAAGTACGCCTAGTTTAGGAAGTACAGATTCATTGTCGGCACCGGTTTTATTTTGCTTATCGTAGCGTCCACCAATAGAGACTTGCCACTGTGGGTTCACAGTGATCAAGTCTTGAATATAGATACCGTAGTAGTCATATTCTGCGGTGTATAAGCTATCATCGCTCTGGTAGCTTACATTGGGGCGGCTTGGCTGTTGCTGCGCGAGCGTGTAATCCACTGCATCTGCGCGGGTGCGAAGCTGCCCATAATAGTAATCTAGACTATTGGCACCAATCAGTAGTTGGTGTTGCATATTGGCCAGCTTAAACTCGCCAACAAAGTCGATGTAGGCGGTAGTAAATTGCCAATCATCAAAGCGATCATAGGGGCGCGAGGTGTAGCTATCACCGACTTGGTAGTCGCTCGGTTTGCGCGGTGCTGACTCAAAACGTTGGCGCTCGAACGTTTGCTCGTTGTAGCCTACCTTCACCTGCCACTGGTTATTAATGAAATGGCGTACATCAAGACCGATATTTTCCACAGTAATATCAGTGAAAGCCCAAGAAAAATCGTAAATCGTTTTATCGTCACCGATAAGCTCGCCATCGTTGTTTAGCCAAGCCCCAGTGTCTAACCCTGTTTTATCATCGGTGCGGTCGTAATGTACGCGTATTAAGGTGTCGTCCGTGAGGTCATAATCTAACACCACAGCGCCCAAAAAGCGGTCTCGTTCGCGTTCTTCGCCATTAGGGTATTCGCGCCAGAAGTTTACATCTTGCTTGACTAAAATACCGCGTCCGCGCAGGCGCTCATCTTCGGTTAGTGCAGAGCTTGCATCAAGCATAAAGCGAGTGGAGCGGTGTTGATCGATATCTGCCGCAAGGTTAATAAATTGATTGGCGGTGGGCTTTTTGGTCACCATATTGACCAATCCGCCCGGGCCAGACTGGCCATAGAGGATACTCGAAGGGCCTTTGATAACCTCAACACGCTCAAGGATTTCAATCGGTTGTTGGTAATGAGACCAATGTTGGTGGCCATCGCGTAGGTAGCCAGTCGATGAACTTAAGCCAAACCCACGCATGTTGAATGTCTCTCGGTTACGCTGTTTCGAGCCCGATGTAAGGCTGGCGTCATTACTCAGTACTTCGCCGAGTGTGGTGGCCAGTTGCTCATTAACGATAGTGTCAGGAATAACAGTCACAGACTGAGCCGTCTCTAGCAGTGAAGTATTTGTGCGTAAGGCGCCTGAAGCGCTATCCACTTTATAGTCGTTAAAATAAGAGCCGACGACTTCGATCTTTTCCATGTTTTCAGTTGCGAGAGTCGCGGTAGGGAAGGCAGCTGCGATTGCTAAGGTGAGCGCGTGGCGGTTCATAATAATTACCTAGATAAAAAACAACGTTGCGCATGTTAATGAAAGTAATTATCAATTGCAATTGTTATTTTTTAATCGTACATATTGAAGTAACTGTTGGTATTCATTATGAATTTGTTGAAAGTCTGCGTTACTGTGGGTGTTTTTATCCGGGTGGTACGCAAGCGCAAGCGTGCGCCATCGCTTTTTTAGTGCCTGCATTTGAATCGGCTGTGACAATTTCCAACGTTTGTTAATACGTGCTAGGGTCGTATCGTCTAAAGTGTTAATGGGCAAGGCTTGCCAAAACTGGTCTAACAAGTCTATAACTTGCTCGCGAGATAAGGCGTAATTCTGCCAATTGAGGTAATATTCTCGCAATGAATCGTTGCTGCTAGGTCGTTGTTTTGGGTGGCCGTAAACGAGCTGAATATGTAAACTAGATATGGACAAATAGCAGTCGCTTTTGAGCAATTCATCTTGCAGCTGAAACAGTGCATTCATAATGATGAAGTTGCGTTTAGCTAGATCGGCCATGGAGTCTTCATCAAGGCGGCCAAGGTGACCGTGTGCTTTTAATTGGCTAGCCAGGGTATGGACTTTCCAACTTTGACCGTCCGTTAAGAGCGCTAAAATAGGCTCTATGAGTGGGTTGTAATGTGAGTCGTCCATAATAAAACCGTTAACGTAATTGAGATTGCCCAGCGTAGGGTGTACAGGGTTTAAAATACAGTGAAATGGAATATGTCGCAAAGGAAGCTCCCTCGGTTACTGGTGTGTATCCAGTTACTTGTATGCTCACTTTTTACTAGCCTGAGCTATGGTGATGCGCTGATTGACGATATTCGCTCCCAACCTCAGCAATTGCAACGCGATTACGCCATCAGCAAACTCGCTCAACCTCTCTCTGAACCACAACAATTAGCAGTCAATGCCTTTATCGCCAAACAGTTTTTTGAAGACAGTAACTACGAAAAGGCGGCTCGCTACTATTTACGCGCAGAGCAACTAGCCGCAAAACACGGCACGGTAATTGAGCATTCGCGATACGCACAGATGCAAGGCGTTAGCCACTACTACCGGGGTCAAGATTTAACCGCTATTGAAGACTATCTTCGCGCCATCGAGATCATCGAGCAAATCGACAAACCCATTATTGCGGCCCATTTATATAATAATATTGGCCTGGCTTATTCTGGCGCAGACCAAATCGAAGCGGCCATCGCCTCTTATTCAAAGGCAAAAGAGCTTTACGATGAATATGGCGACGAATATGACCAAGTTAATATCATGCACAACATTGCCGTTGCTTACATGGACTGGTACCGCTTCGAAGCTGCGTTCGATATTTATGAGCAAATAGGTGATAGCTTTGAGCGTTTGGGCGATACCATAGGGCAAGCGCAAATGGAGACTAACTTAGGCTCTATTTACCAATCACGTATGGATTTCGAACAAGCAGAAATTTACTACCAAAAGGCTCTGGTGAAATACCAAGAAAATGGCGACCGCCCAAACCATATTGTCAATCTTATTCGCTTAGCTGAATTAAACTTCGTGCAAGGGCGTTTTGATGCCGCTTATACGCAAATGCGTGACGCCCAAGCGCAGGCTGAGGTAATGGATAATTTGCATTACAACAGCAATATTAAAGAAATTGAAGCCAAGTTGCTGTTCGCTAAAGGTCAATATAAGCAGGCACAGCAAGCGCTGCGAGAGGTATACACCATGCGCGAGCAGGTGACCGATGACAAAGCCTCTCCTGCGATTTCCTTAATTGAATTACTCGTGACTGCGGCGCAGGGTGATCATGTCAAAAGCGCATTGCTATACGAGCGCTATGAGCGCCAGCAGCAAGAGATGCTAAGCAATAAAATAGCCAGCTCTTTGAATGATTTTCAAGCTAAGTACAATGCCACGGAACTACAACAACAGGTTGACTCGCTCAAGCAACAGCAACAGTTAGACAAACTCGAAGCGCAGCAGCGTCGTCAAATGACATTTCTAGCTGCAGGTATATTGATATTGGCTTTTATCAGTATAGTGCTGTTATTCCGGCGCTCTGCCGAGCGCAAAGCCACGGCAATGCTAGAGGATAAAGTAAAGCAACGTACCAAAGAGCTGGAGGAGTTGGCCGATCAGCTCAGTGCGGCAAACGAAATAAAAAGCCAATTCTTGGCCAATATCAGCCATGAAATACGCACCCCCCTGACCTCTATTATGGGTCAAGCGCAAGCAATCATCGAAGGCGATGTGCCCGCCGAGCAAGTAGCCAAGGAGCTACGAGTCATCTACAACAATAGCCAACATCTTGGAGAGCTGATTAACGATGTACTCGATTTGAGTAAAATCGAGGCCAACAAGCTGGAGTTGGTTATTTCAACAGTGAGTATTTGTTCCTTACTTGCGGATATAAATGCCATGTTCCAGCCAAGCGCATCACAAAAAGGCATTCTTTTTCGTATTAATAATAAGTTGCCAGCAAGCTTCGGCGCGGAGTTTGATTACATTCGAGTAAAACAGGTGCTGGTGAACTTATGCTCTAATGCGGTGAAGTTCACTGAGCAAGGTGAGGTTGAACTTGCTATTACTGCTGATGAGCAAGGCGCGTGCTTTCGTGTAAAAGACACCGGGATTGGTATTGCTGAAGATAAGCTTGACGCCATTTTTGCGAACTTTAGCCAAGGTGATAACTCCATCAGCCGGCGCTTTGGCGGTACAGGCCTCGGTCTTAGCCTATCGCAGCAACTAGCGCAGATTATGGGTGGAGATATAAGCGTCTCCAGTGTTTTGGGGCAGGGCAGTACATTTAGCTTCTATATCCCTTGTCGTTGTATGGAAATGGACGAGCGCAGCAACGACACGATTCAGGCAGCACGGGCCCTGAGCTTTTCCGGTGAGGTGGTACTGGCCGAGGATCACGAGGATAATCGTAGACTAATTGAGCGTCTACTTACCAACTTAGGTATTAAAGTGCACAGCGCTGCTAATGGTGAACAAGCTGTAGAGCTTACTTTGCAGCACTGCCCTGATTTAGTGTTGATGGATATCCAAATGCCAAAAATGGATGGTCTTGAGGCTCTTAATTTGTTGCGCCAATGTGGCTATACGCAACCGATCATCGCTTTAACGGCGAACGCCATGACCCATGATATTGAGAGGTACAAAGCTGCTGGGTTCACTAATCACTTGGCGAAACCTATTGAAAAAGAAGAGTTTTGCCGCACTCTAGAGCACTTTTTGAATGTTGAAATAGACGCTCGTGCGGCTCAGAGTGTGGATATGAGCGACTTGCACGAAAGCTTTATGCACACCTTGCCAAGAGAGATCGAAAGCTTAGTAAATGCACACGCTCGTAATGACCTCGATGAAATTAAGGCCGTCGCCCACCGCTTAGCAGGGGCTGCGCAGATGTTTGCCAGCCAAACCATTGCGGAGTTGGTATGCGATATTGAACTTGCGGCAAAGTATCAGGATAAAGAGCAAGTCGGCGTATTAATCGAAGACTTGGCAAATCTGGAACTAGAATAAATCAATATCACCCGTAAGGTCCTCACTATGGCTTGTCTTTTGCGGCAGCGCATCTATGTGTTTTCGGCTGGGATCATTACGTTTGCGGGTATCATAATGTTCTTCACTGGTAATAAATAAGCTTATCTTCTGCTCTATACACTGTGCGAGGTTGAGCAAATCTTGCGATGATACTGATTGTATCCGCGAGCTAGACAGCGCGTCTGAGTTGAGCTCTTGCATGGCATCGACGCAGCTTTGCGCTCTATCCGACAACGTATGCTGTTGCTGCAGTTGGCTGCGGATTTGCTCTGAATGGGCGCTAATGTCGAGCATGGAGTGCTCTATTTGGTCGACCTCGTTAGTCGCTTGCGCGGATAATTCAACGGTTTCCTGTGTCAGCGAGATGCTTTGTTGCATCAACTCGGTGACCCGCTGCGTCCCTTGCTGAATATGTTGCACCATTTCCCGCACTTCACTGGTGGATTTGGTCGTGCGTGCGGCGAGGTGTCGAACTTCGTCAGCGACCACAGCAAAGCCACGGCCCATTTCACCCGCGCGTGCCGCTTCAATCGCGGCATTTAATGCCAGTAGATTGGTTTGTTCAGCAATGGCATTGATAACATCAATCACCGAACTAATTTTTTCGCTGTCTTGTTGCAACTGCGCTAATTCATCATTGGTTTGTGCTATCTGTGATGACAGTGTTTGCATGCTGCGCTGGCTTTTATCAGCATCGATTTTGGTTTGCTTTACTGAGTTTGTTGCCAGCTCCAACGAGCTACAAATATTGTCAATGCCATCACCGAGTTGGGTCGTAATGTGCAGCATGTCATTAAATGAGTTTACCATGTCGTTACCATGGGTACTTTGCATCATCGCTTTTTGAGTGACTGAGGAATAGGTATCGGTAAGTTCATCAGCCATCGGAAGAAGGCGTGCAGAGCTGGCATGAATCTCCATAATTAAATGCTCAATGGTGGCTAAGCAGCTATTGAATACCAGATAAGATTGGGGAGCGTGTTTGCTGTCATCAAAGCGAAAACTGACGTTCACTTTTTCTCCATCTACCAAGTGTTGTGCTAGGGCAGCGGTCAGCTCATGGTCTTGTACAGAGCCTCGTTTCAAAACGTAGATAAACAAGGCGAGGATAACCACAGTGGGCAATAAAATAAGTGCGGTGTGCCACCACGATGACGTGAACTGGTAGGCCACTATCACTTGCGTGAATGTTAATACCGTCACAAAGAGAAGGTAAAAATTTCTAAGATTCATTAGCTTACTGATTATATTTTGCCCTATCTAAGATATAGACTAATCTCGTCTAGGCGCAAAATAAAAAAGGCCGCGACTGCAAAACAGTCACGGCCTACGAGTAAGCTAAAGCAGTTATTACTTGCGCTTCATCGAATCAAAGAATTCATCGTTGGTTTTACACATGGCAAGCTTATCGATGAGGAATTCCATAGCATCGATTTCCGACATGTCATGGACAATCTTACGTAAAATCCACATCTTCTGAAGCTCATCTGCCTTGGTGAGTAATTCTTCGCGGCGTGTACCTGAGCGGTTGAAGTCAATTGCTGGGAATACGCGTTTCTCTGCAATCTTACGGTTAAGGTGCAGTTCCATGTTACCTGTACCCTTAAACTCTTCGTAGATGACTTCATCCATTTTTGAGCCGGTATCAATTAGAGCTGTAGCGATGATGGTCAAGCTACCCCCTTCTTCAACATTACGCGCTGCACCGAAGAAGCGTTTTGGTTTATGTAGCGCATTCGCATCAACACCACCGGTCAGTACTTTACCTGATGATGGGATTACGGTGTTGTAGGCGCGGGCTAAACGGGTAATGGAGTCTAAAAGAATAACCACGTCTTTTTTGTGTTCAACCAGACGTTTGGCTTTCTCAATCACCATTTCGGCTACTTGTACGTGACGGCTGGCAGGTTCATCAAATGTTGACGCTACTACTTCACCTTTCACCAAGCGCTGCATTTCTGTTACTTCTTCCGGGCGCTCGTCAATCAGTAAAACCATCAACTCACAATCAGGCTGATTGTAGCTGATAGACTGGGCAATGTTTTGCAGCAACATGGTTTTACCCGCTTTTGGCGGAGCAACAATCAGGGCTCGCTGACCCTTACCAATTGGTGAGGCTAAATCCAGTACCCGTGCGGTGATGTCTTCGGTACTACCATTACCACGTTCCATGCGCAAACGTTCGTTTGCGTGCAGTGGAGTAAGGTTTTCGAAGAGGATTTTAGTACGGGAGTTTTCAGGTTTATCGAAGTTAACTTCGTTCACTTTTAATAGTGCGAAGTAGCGTTCGCCATCCTTAGGTGGACGAATCAGTCCCGCAATCGTATCGCCAGTACGCAAACTGAAACGACGAATTTGGCTTGGCGAGACGTAAATATCATCAGGGCCGGCTAGGTACGAGGCTTCAGAGCTACGTAAAAAGCCAAAGCCGTCTTGCAAAATCTCCAAGACACCGCCGCCATAAATGTTTTCACCGCTTTTGGCGTGCGCTTTTAAGATTGAGAAGATAATATCTTGTTTTCTAAGGCGGGCTACGTTTTCTAAGCCCATAGACTCGGCTAGTTTTACAAGTTCTTTGATAGACTTGTCTTTCAGTTCGCGTAAATGCATATTGGTGGGTTCTTTAACTATTTATCGTCTCGAAATGGAAGTATCCCGAGTGAGGTTTTTGGATAAACTTAGGATTGTTGGGGTTATAAACTAGCAGCTCGAAAGCGCATCGTCCAGTGTTTAAACACAATTGTAGAGTAAAAAAGGGCCAAAGCCCTTTTTTAACGGCGTGATTACAGGTTGTTCTCTAAAAACTCAACTAGCTGAGCTTTAGATAATGCACCTACTTTCGTTGCTGCAACTTGGCCATCTTTAAATAGCAATAAAGTTGGAATACCACGAATACCAAACTTAGGCGGAGTGCCTGCGTTTTGGTCGATGTTGAGTTTGCCAATGCTTACACGGCCGTCAAATTCGCCAGCTACTTCGTCAAGGATTGGCGCAATCATTTTACAAGGTCCGCACCATTCAGCCCAAAAGTCGACTAGTACAGGCTTGTCTGATTGCAATACGTCAGCGTCAAAGCTGTCGTCAGTTAATTGGATAATTTTATCGCTCATCACGTTCTCCGTTAATTTTGGCGAATTTATTTAGTGCGTATTTAAACACTCTTGTTTCTTATTGCAAGTTTAAGCGTTATGCTTTATCGCTATGAATAAGACACATTTAACCGATAAAAAATTTGCAGACTTTGCTTTAGCACCGGAAGTGGTTGCCGGATTGCAAGCAAGTGGCTTTGAATACTGCACGCCAATTCAGGCAAAGTGTATGCCATACATTATGGCTGGCCAAGATATTGCTGGTCAGGCACAAACGGGCACCGGCAAGACTTTGGCGTTTCTTACGGCCACTTGCCATTACTTATTGCGTAGTCAAAAGCCATCGGGTCAGCAACCAAGAGCCCTGATCATGGCTCCCACTCGGGAGCTCGCGATTCAGATCCACAAAGACGCAGAAATCTTGGCGCCACACTGCAACCTTAAACTAGGTTTATTATATGGTGGCGAGGATTATGAAAAACAACGGGCACAGCTGGAAAAAGGTGTTGATATCTTAATTGGCACCACAGGACGATTGATCGACCTTTATAAGCAAGGTTGTTACACCCTCAATGATATTGAGGTAGTCGTCCTTGATGAAGCCGACCGTATGTTTGATCTTGGCTTTATTAAAGACATCCGTTATATGTTTAGGCGGATGCCGGAAGCAAGTGAGCGACTGAACTTATTGTTCTCGGCGACACTGTCTTATCGTGTCCAAGAGCTTGCGTTTGAGCACATGACAAATCCAGAGCATGTGCAAATTGAGCCGGATGTGAAAACGGGTAAGCGTATTCAAGAGGAGCTGTTCCATCCTTCACAAGAAGACAAGATGAAGCTGCTGCTAACCTTAATTGAAGAAGAATGGCCAGATAAAGCGATTGTATTTGCTAATACTAAACACAGTTGCGAAACGGTATATGCTTGGCTTAAAGCTGACGACCACAGAGTTGGGCTATTAACAGGCGACGTTAATCAGAAAAAACGTCAGTCTATCCTGGCGCAATTCACTAAAGGTGATTTAGACTTTCTGGTAGCTACGGATGTAGCCGCTCGCGGATTGCATATCCCGGAAGTAAGTCATGTATTTAACTATGACCTACCGGATGACTGCGAAGACTATGTGCATCGCATCGGTCGAACTGGGCGCGCTGGTGCTTCAGGACACGCTATTAGCTTTGCCTGTGAGCAGTATGCATATAACCTTCAAGAGATAGAAGAATATATAGAGCACAGCATCCCATTATCCCATTATGACAAGAGTGCATTGTTGGATGACATCAAAGCACCAAAAATGATTAAACGCCGAGGGCCGCAAGGACGCTCTCGTAATGGCGGTCGAGGCCAAGGGCAAAATCGGCGTCGTCAGCCGCGTTAGAAGTAAATGATCCCCAAGCTTGGCCTATGCCAAGCTTTTTTTGAGGTAATAACAAGTGGTGAAACCTTCCCTCCAAGATGATTTATATGCGGTAATCGATCTTGGCTCAAACAGTTTTCACATGCTGATAGCTAAGACCGTTGCTGGCTCTTTGCAAACAATTGGTCGGGTTAAACGTAAAGTACGTCTTGCTGCAGGGCTAGACGCGCAAATGTGCCTGAGCCAAGAGGCGATGGAGCGCGGTTGGGAGTGCTTAGCCTTATTTGCTGAACGCTTGCAGGATATTCCTGCCCATCAGGTTTACATTGTTGCCACGGCAACGCTGCGCTTAGCCACTAACGCCGAAGAGTTTAAGAACCGTGCGCAAGAGATTCTCGGTCACCCGGTGAATGTTATTAGTGGTGAAGAGGAAGCTAAAACCATTTATCAAGGCGTTGCACACACTTCTTCCTGCAGTGGCAAGCAACTAGTTATTGATATTGGTGGCGCGAGTACCGAGGTGGTGATCGGTGAAGGGTCCCACCCTATACATTATCAAAGCCTCAATATGGGATGTGTTACCTATCTAGAAGCTTATTTCAAAGACGGCGCTTTAAGCCAAGAAAACTATAATGCTGCTATTGCTGCGGCGAAAAATATTGTCGAGCCGATCGCCGCTAAGTATAAACACACCGGATGGGACTATGCCGCTGGTGCATCAGGCACCGTACAAGCAATTCAAGAAATTATGGTCGCACAGCGTCAGGACGAAACACTGACCCTGGATAAGCTTCACGATATTCGACAGCTGACGGTACAATATAGCAATATTGATAGTCTTCAACTTCCTGGTTTAAGCGAAGAGCGTCGTTTGGTCTTTGTCTCTGGATTAGCAATCCTCATTGCTATTTTTGAAGTGTTAGAAATTGAAGCGATGGGCTTGGCCGGCGGTGCGCTTCGCGAAGGGGTGCTCTATAGCATGATCCCTGAACTACAGCGTAAAGATATTAGACAACGTACTATCGACAGTTTTGTTACCCGTTACCATGTTGATCATAGTCAGGGTGAGCGCGTAGCCTGTATCGCCAAATTGCTTGCTAGCCAACTGGCCAGCGATTGGCATTTGAATGAGACTGATCACGCTTTGCTGCACAGCGCCGCAAAACTCCATGAAGTGGGTTTATTAATTGAATATAAGCAATATCCAAAACATGGCGCTTATATTCTTAAAAATACCGATATGCCAGGGTTCACTCGCCAACAGCACTTATTAGTGACTAAGTTAGTGCAAAGCCACAAAGGGGACTTGAGTGCAAACCAGTTTGAGTCCCTTGGCGCGCACCAACAACTAGCGATATGTCTGGTCAGAGTGTTGCGCTTAGCTGTTATTCTCTCTATGCGTCGTAAAGATGATGTACTACCGCAACTAGCCATTAATGCTCAAGGTGAGACACTCATCTTATCTATAGACTCGCAATGGTTGAAGCAACACCCGCTTATGCTAAGCGAACTTAACCAAGAGACACTCTACCAACGTAATGCTGGTTGGAAGTTAACCATCCAACAATAAAAGTCCCACAATAAAGCCGCCAAACAGCGGCTTTTTGTATTAATTTAAGCCGTAATGCCTAAATTAAAAGCAAACGATCCGTTTTTTGCAGTTTTCTTTAAAAAAGGGGTTGCG
>CEVA01021247.1_pt1 | contig 41449 bp, 35 predicted proteins | sample 361521 | NCBI WGS metagenome assembly CEVA01 (sample SAMEA2622823, study PRJEB7988) | marine metagenome | isolation source: saline water (ENVO:00002010), including | reverse complement strand
AGCTGATCGTGTAGGTGCCCGCCACGTCGACGTCAACGACACCTGTGGTGGTTACGGTGGAAGAGATGTCGTTGGTGACAAAATCCACGGCGGAAACACCTGGATCAGTAAAGGCTTCACCCAAGTCGACGTTAATGGTCGAATCTCCCAGCAAGGAAATGGTAGGGGCTTGATCCACGAAAAAGTCATTCGCCGAGCCAAGTACGTTGGCTGGAGGTCCTGGAGGTTTCAAGGTTTTGATTGGCTCGGAAACGTTGGTCGGGTCTTCCAGCATATCGATGCTGAACTTAGCCACAGCCTCCTCCGCTTCTTCCAAGGCGAACAAAATCATGGCTGCGACCTCCTGAATGGACAAGGGGGGGGCAGGAGGAGCTGGAACCTCGTTCTCGGTATCTTCCGTGGGGGGCAAAGATTCTTCACCCGGCAAGGATACGTCGGGGCGATTTGCCGGAAGTGGAGCCAAGAACTGGCTGATTAAATCACTGATTTCCGCAACGACGACTGGTGCCTGCGCCACCCCCAAGCGGTTGGAGCTCAGCTTCATGCCCTGTCCGGAAGCAAGCGGGGAAACGTTACCTGAAAGGTCGGTAAACTCGATATCACCTGAGAGGAGGTTGACGCCACCGGATATTTCACCGGTTTGAGAGTTACGGACAACCACCATTTGAAAGATGGTACCACGAATCCCAGCTGTACCCAAAGGACTGGTCAATCGCATCGAAGAGCCTGTGCCCAATTTCGGGGCTTTGACCACGAGGTTCCCGAAATCAAGGTGAATCTCAAGTTGAGAAGTGCTGGGTTCTTCTTCCAAGGACGTCAGGTCGATACCTTCGGTGGAAAATTCTTGTTGGATGAATTTCCTTACGTACAACCGACTGTTAGGTTGAAGGTTGACGACCACACCATTGGAAAAGAGTAATGCAGCGGTACTTCCCTTTCCAGTGGTTACCACGGAATCAGGGCTTATTTCACGGCCAAGGTATTCCTTGCCGAGGGTGACTTCGAACTCATCCTTCAGTGAAAGAGCCTTTACTTCACCTGAAACGGAAGCCACCAGCACGGAGGCGGAAGCAGCGTGGGCAAGAGAAGGTATGGTACAGACAAAAAAGGCGAGAAGCCAAAAGAGACCCTTTCCACCAAACAACTTGGCGGGCAGAACGACACCTTTGGGTGACGCCGTTGTTGCCTTGTTTTTCATACAGGGGCTCAAAAGCTTTCATACATACTGAAAACCAACAATTAAGCACGCGCAACACATATTTTGCTCCCGCGTGCAAGGAGAGCCTGTGGGGAATGCTACAATCCCGCGGAATATTCAGTAGCGAGGAGAAGGGAATTAATCGCTTCGGGATCGTCCGGTTTCACTTTGATCATCCAACCCTCGGCATATGGAGTTTCGTTGACCATCTCGGGTGTGAGGTCGAGTGCCTCGTTCACGGCCACAACTTCTCCTGCCACCGGTGCAAAAAGATCGGAAGCCGCCTTCACGGACTCGACGACACCGAAAACCTCGCCCTCCGTGAACCGACTGCCAACTTCGGGCAACTCCACGAAGGTAATATCCCCCAAGCTTTCTTGAGCATGGTGGGTAATGCCTATGGTCAAAGAACCGTTTTCTTCGGAACGAGCCCATTCATGCTCTTTGGTATAACGCAAATTTTCAGGAAGGTCACTCATGATTGGTCACCCGATAAAGGGTTGGCGGCAGGGGTCAAATTCAAAGTGAGAAATCGTTCATCACGACAGCGTTCTTCTCGACCACCAAGATGCCATCGCTGACATGCAAACCCTCGCCAACCGACCCCTCGGGCAAGCCCTCTGGAGACAACCGCGCGTTTTGCCCTATGCGAGCGTTCTTGTCGATGATCGCATTGCGAATGATCGAACCGTCACCGATGCCGACGGCCGGACGGCCGTCTTTGCGATTGGCGGCCAACATCCGTTGATCTTCAAAATAATCGGCTCCCATGAGAACGACGTTCTCAAGCTCGACATCACTACCTACCACGGAACGCAATCCTACGACGCATCGTTTCAGTCGAGAACTGCCAACGAGGCACCCGTTGGTGATCACCACACGATCCATGGATGCGGCATCGACTCGTGAGATAGGCAAGTTTCTTGGGTGCGTATAAACGGGATTGGACGCGTCGTGAAAATCAAAAGCGTCTCGTGAATCGGCCAAAGCCAAGTTCGCATTGAAAAAAGCTTCTATCGTCCCAATATCCAACCAGTAACCATCGAAAACATAGGCGTGCATCGCGGCCTTCCCCAACAGCCCTGGAATGACTTCCTTGCCAAAATCCTTGTGATCCGTTTGCAGGGCCGCGCGAAGCGTTCCAACGTTGAAAACGTAAATTCCCATCGAGGCCAAACAGCGATTTTCTCCTTCTTTTGCAGTAGCATTGGAATCCTTGAACACCAATTGCTGAATGACCTCCGGATCGGTTGGTTTTTCGACGAACTCGGCAATGGAAAGATTCTCTTCGGTCCTTAGCAAACCGAGTCCCTTGGCCTCCGAAGTCATGATAGCCTTGGCCGCAACGGTGACCTCCGAACCCAGCTTCCGATGCTGTTGCAACATTTTCCGGAAATCCATGCTGTAAAGCTGATCCCCGGAAAGAATGACGAACAAATCGTCGTCATTGGCATCGAAATGGCCAAACTCCAAGTTCTGACGAACGGCATCAGCCGTACCTTGGTACCATTTTTCCTCATCCTCTTTTTCAGCAGTCTGCTCGGCCGCAAGGATTTCCACGAACCCACCACCGAAACGATCGAATTGATAAGCTTCTTGAACATGCCGGTGCAGGGAAGCCGTCTTGAATTGAGTCAAAAGGAAGATTCGATTCAGGCCTGAGTTCAAACAGTTGCTGATCGGGATGTCCACTAGGCGATACTTGCCCGCCAGTGGAACCGCTGGTTTGCATCTCGACTTGGTCAAGGGATACAAACGACTGCCCCTACCGCCACCCATGATAATGCTATGTACCGTGCCGACCATAATTGAAGTTGCCAAATTTGCTTGCTCGGTGAAAGAAAATCAACTGGTTTCCGCCAGTTACGAGAAAAGAATGTACCCGAAGCTCGACAATGAGTGAATCCAGCCAATCGTCAAACTGCATACAACTATCCAGTCGAAATCATGGCGAAAGCCCGTGTCTCGCCTGAGCAGGAAGTCGAGACTTTCTCCATCTTAACAAAACAATGAGGGTGCAACCTGAATATTCCGAGTTTGTCAAACTCTCGTCCCAAGGAGATCTCGTTGCGGTGTATGCAGACGTTTTGGCCGACGTTCTTACTCCCGTCGCCGCCTATGCAAAACTAAGCTCCATAAAACCTGCATTTCTTTTCGAGTCCGTGGTGGGCGGAGAACAAGTTAGCCGCTATTCTTTCGTTGGTTGCAACCCTACCAAAGTGATTTCCGCGCAAGATGGGCAAGCAACGGTTCGACTAAGGGATGGTGGATTGGAGTCCTTGGAGATGCCCGCGGATCCACTTGACCTCATAGAAAAGGAACTGGCCACTTGTCAGCCTGCCCCTACGGATGGAATGCCCCGATTCAGCGGAGGCGCAGTAGGCTATCTGTCCTATGAATACGCCAGCTGCATCGAACCGACGGTGTCGCGACCCGAGTCCGACACCTTGGGGTTGCCCATGCTCTATTTTCTGATAGCCGAATCCGTGGTCATTTTCGATCATGCTCGGCAAATGCTTAGAATTTGCGTGAATGCTCGTCCAGGAGAAGACTTGAAAAAGGCTTACGAGTGGGCTTGCGAAGAAATCGAAAATATTCTGGAGACACTCAAAGTAGAAAGTGAAGTTGAACCAAAGCCACTGGAACAAGTGGAGGTTCCGGAAGAACCGCCTCCAGGCAACTTCACGAAGCAGGAATTTGAAGACTTGGTCGATCGGTGCAAGGACTACATTCAGTCAGGGGACGTCATACAAACCGTTCTTTCCCAACGTTTCTCGCACCCTTTCAAAGGCAGGCCAATCGACCTTTACCGCGCCTTGCGGATAGTCAATCCCTCTCCCTATATGTTTCTTTTGGAAAGTGAGGAATTCGCGATTATCGGAGCCTCTCCGGAAGTTCATGTCAGAATGACGGGAGACGAAGCATTGATCAGGCCAATAGCGGGTACTCGTCCTCGTGGTAAAAACGATGAAGAAGATCGTGCGCTTGAGGTCGATTTGCTTAAGGATGAGAAGGAGAGAGCCGAGCACCTGATGCTAGTTGACTTGGCTAGGAACGATTTGGGCCGTGTTTGTCGTCATGGTGAAGTCAAGGTACCAGAATACATGATAGTGGAACGTTATTCCCACGTCATGCATATCGTCTCCGAAGTCGTTGGACGGATACAAGAGGGCAAGAACGCATTCGATCTAATGAGGGCAACTTTTCCGGCAGGAACGGTTAGTGGAGCGCCCAAGGTACGAGCCATGCAAATCATTTCGGAACTGGAAGGTTTGCAACGCAATGCCTATGCGGGAGCTCTTGGCTATTTTGGTTTCGACGGGAGCCACGACTCTTGTATAGCGATTCGTACCGCGATTCTCAAGGACAGGGTCCTGAGTATCCAATCCGGTGCTGGGATAGTGGCCGACTCTATCCCGTCCAACGAATACCATGAAACCGTAAACAAGGCCAAAGGCATGTTGAAAGCAGTCCGTCTCGCCGAAGCTTTTTCATCTTGAGGTATCCATTTGATGAGTAGTCAGGAAAAAGATGCGCTGAAGACCTACCTGGATCGCATTGCCAAGGTAGACCTGCTGACCATTCAGGAAGAGCGAGACTTAGCCGAACGAATTGCATCGGGTGATGAACGGGCGAGGAAGCACATGATCACTGCAAACCTTCGGCTGGTCGTTAAAATCGCTCAGGATTATTCGAATCTTGGACTCCCGTTGCTGGATTTAATCAACGAAGGAAACATCGGTTTGATGAAAGCCGTGGAGCGTTTCGACCCCAACAAGGGAGGTAAATTAAGCACCTATGCTTCTTGGTGGATCAAGCAGTCAATCAAGCGTGCCTTGGCTAATCAAAGCAAGACTATCCGGCTACCCGTTCACATGATTGAAAAAGTAGCTAAAATGAAGAAAGTCGCCAATGTGATGAGTGAAAGCTTGGGGAGAGAGCCCACCTATGATGAGCTCGCCGAGGAAGTGGAAATGCCGGTGGGCAAAGTAAGCCATTTAATCACGGTGAGCAGGAATCCCACGTCTTTGGAAACGCCCATAGGCGACGACGAAAACACTACGCTGGGAGAAATCGTAGGGGACGAGCGCGCCCAAACCCCCTTGGAGCGACTTCAATCCAAATCACTGGTCAGCGACGTAAACATGGTACTGGACAAGCTGGAACCTCGTGAAGCCGAAATCATGCGGTTGAGATTCGGCCTAAACGGTGAAGAGCCTCAGACTTTGGAGCAAGTGGGGCTACGTTTTGGAATAACCCGTGAAAGGGTTCGGCAGTTGCAGGACATATCGATTCGCAAAATGCGGGAGTCCATGGCCTCGTTGGAGCATCCGCGAGCCATCGATGAAATGCGGGAAGAGGAACGCATGCGCGACACGATGGAAGCCATTCACCGGATACTTGGCGAAAAGCAAAAGTCTCCGCGGCGTATGAACGCGGGAAAGAAGAAAGCAAAGTAATGGGTCAGTGAGGCGGTATTTGCCTTCTACTCGTCTGTTTCTTCACCTTCTTGCTCGGCTTGAGTGCCACCTGCCTCGTCCAATATGTCGCCCAAGCTGGTTAGTTCGCCTTCTTCCTTAAGGCTGTCGTAGGCATCCATTTCCGCGGCTAATTGCTCGTCGTCGTATTGGGCGGCCTTGATGCTTAACCCGACACGGCGCTCTTCGCGATCAACCTTGATGACACGGGCAGTCACTTCCTGTCCCTCTTCGATCAAATCCTTGATTTTTTCAACGCGGTCCTCACTGATCTGGCTGATGTGAACCAAGCCATCGATGTCGTTCTCAAGCTCCACGAAAGCTCCATAACTGGTCACTTTGTTCACTTTACCGGTGACCACGTCTCCTTGCTTGAAGTGAATATCGATCTCGTCCCAAGGATCAGCAGTCAACTGCTTCATCCCCAAGGAAATACGCTGTGTTTCCGGATCGACGTCCAAGACGATCGCATCCACTTCATCACCTTTCTGGACCACCTCGCTCGGATGGTTGACTTTACGAGTCCAGCTCATGTCAGAAACATGGACCATACCGTCGATTCCTTCCTCAAGCTCGACAAAAGCCCCGTAAGTGGTGAGGTTGCGAACGTTGCCGCGAACGCGAGCTCCTGCGGGATAATTGTGTCGAGCCATGTCCCAAGGATTGGCCTCAAGTTGACGAACACCCAAGGAAATCTTCTGTTCCTCTTTTTGGATGCCGAGTACAACAGCTTCGATTTCCTGCCCGATATCGAAATGTTCGGATGGCTTGACGGCTCGTTTGGTCCAAGAAAATTCAGTTACGTGAAGAAGACCCTCGACGCCTTCCTCAAGCTCGATGAAGACACCGTAAGGGACGAGATTGACAACCTTGCCCTTGATTTTGCCATTGACCGGATATTTCTTCTCGATCTCTTCCCAAGGATTGGCGCTTAGTTGCTTGAGTCCGAGTGACACGCGCTCTCGATCGTGATCGACGTCGACGATCGCAACCGTGATTTCCTCCCCTGTCTTCACCATTTCACTGGGATGGGAAATGCGCCCCCAGCTCATATCGGTGATATGCAGTAGTCCATCCAGTCCGTCTAAATCAATGAAGGCCCCGTAATCGGTGATATTCTTGACCATGCCGCGGCGAGTGTCACCCGGCTTAATGGATGAAAGCATCTGCCGCTTTTTCTCGATTCTCTGCTCTTCGATGAGCTCGCGTCGAGAAACTACGATATTGCGGCGTTCTTGGTTGATTTTGACCACCTTGAAGTCGAAAGTCTGGCCGACGTATTGATCCAGGTTCTTCGGTGGCTGGATGTCGATCTGTGAAGCGGGCAGAAAAGAATCCACACCAATGCTCACGATCAGTCCCCCCTTGACCTTGCTCCGGACGCGACCTGTGATCACGGATCCTTCTTGGCAAGTGGAGATTATCTTTTCCCAATTCTTCTTCTGCTCCGCCTTGTCAAAAGACAAAATGGGATTGCCGTCCTTGTCCTCCAAGCGCTCGAGGTACACCTCGATATCGGAGCCAACCTCCAATTCGCTGGGATCGATGAACTCGATCACCGGGATTTCACCTTCGGCCTTGCCGCCGAAATCGATCACGACCTCGGTGGGTCGGATTTCCATTATGGTTCCGGAAATAACGGAACCCTCTTTCAATTCTTCAATTTTGCTGTCAGCCAGCAGTTCTTCCATTAAGGAGCTCATGCCAAATTCTTAAATCGGAGCCTCTTAGCAACATTCCAAAGGAATCACTCAAAAAGAGGCAGTCCTGGGTTGATGGTTAACGATTGGTGGATGAAGTTTCGTTTCGCGACCGTCTTCAAGAAAGTGTGCCGTGAAACGAAGTAAAGATAGGAAAATGTCGATCCCCCCCCTCACAAGCAAGCCGAAAAGATCATTCTTTCGGGCCGGTTGGAATTGAACGTCCAACTTTGGAAAGAAGTCAAAATTTGGAGCGGAAAACGTTTATCATGAAAACACAAGTAAAGTCATCTCACCTTCGAGCGTGTTGATCTGAACGACTACCAAGCCATCCATGGGGACTACCATGCCCGATTAAGGAATCAATTTGTTGAGCGGATATTCCACGATACCCTCCGCCCCGAGTCGCTTGAGTGCAGGGAAAAGGTCACGCGCAACCTGTTTCTCGATAACCGTCTCGACCGCAACCCAAGCTTCATCGGTCAAGGGAGACAGGGTTGGATTACGTAAAGCGGGCAAAGCGTCCAATACCTTGTCGAGCGCAACGCGCTCCACGTTGAGTTTCAATCCCACCTTGGAATTGGCCTCCAGAGCAGCCTGCAAAAGCATTGCTATGCTCTCGATCTTGGCTCGCTTGGCAGGATCCTCCCAGGTTTGGTTATTGGCAATCAAGACAGTGTTCGTCTCAAAAATCTCGTCAACAATTCGCAACTTGTTCGCCCTAAGCGAATTACCTGTTTCCGTTAAGTCCACGATGGCATCAACCAGTTCGGGCACTTTGACTTCGGTCGCTCCCCAAGAGAATTCGACTTCCGCCTCGACTCCATTGGATGCGAGATAACCTCGAGTGACGTTTACCAGTTCAGTGGCGATAGTCTTGCCCTGCAAATCTCCTACTTCCTTGATACTGGAATTTTCAGGCACCGCGAGCACCCACTTGGAAATTCGATTGGACGCCCGACTGTAGACGAGGTCGGCCACCTCGACGACTTCCGAACCGTTCTCCATTACCCAGTCCTTGCCCGTTAACCCGCAATCGAAAAATCCGTTCTCGACGTAACGGCTCATTTCCTGAGCTCTCACGAAGCGTCCGTCAAGTTGAGGATCGTCCCAAGCGGGATGGTAGGAACGTGGTCCTTTTGTAATACGAAAGCCCGCCCTTGCAAACAAGCCAATGGTGGCCTCCTCCAAACTTCCTTTGGGGAGACCGAAATTCAAAAGTTTATCCTTTGTGTTCACGAGGGGAGTAAAAAAATCGTCTAAGTAGTAGGAGCACAAGTTTATTTACCCTCTCGATGAATCGAAATGGAATCGACCTCAAGCTTGATAACGGCGAAGGGCCTCTTCGAGGGATTTCTTCATTTCCATCACTTCCAAAATTTCACCAAGCTTCTCCAGATCGGGTGAAGAGGGATTGTCGACGGACAACTCCAAATCCCGACGCAAAGTAATGAGATTCAAGTTGCGGCGGAGAAGCTCTCTGCCTTCGTACACGATGGAGCCAAACCTCTTGGGAGCAAGTCTACCGGCATTTTCGATTACTCCCTCCAAGTCAGAATGAGCCTGCAACCATTTGGAGGCTGTTTTCGGGCCCACTCCAGGCAGTCCCGGAATATTGTCCGAAACATCGCCAATCAAGGCAAGATAGTCGGCCACTTGATCGGGACGAACGCCAAACTTGGCTTCCACGCCAGCTTCATCCAAGTGACGCCAACCGAGACGTGGATTGGCAGTCGGAGGTGGCAATACTTGGGTAACCCCAGGACCCACGCATTGAGCAAGATCCTTGTCCGAACTGGCGATTACAACTTCATCACCGCGCTCGACCAACGCCTTGGCCGCAGTTGCAATCAAGTCGTCGGCTTCGACGCCGGGTCGCTCCGCAAACCCATAACCCAAAGCAACGACCAACTTTTTGATCCAAGGCAGTTGTTGGGAAAGTCCTTCCGGGCAATCCGAACGATTGCCTTTGTATTCAGGCAACAACTTTTCGCGTTCAACGTCTCCGCCACAATCGAAAAATACGCGAACCCATTCCGGTTTTTCCTCGTCTTCCAGTCGCCAGCAAACCCTTAACCAACCATGCAGAGCATTCGTTGGAAACCCGTCGGAACGGGAAAGCTCGGTAATTCCATAAAAGGCCCGAAATGCGAAATTATGTCCGTCAATCAACAAATTCTTTGCCATGACGGAAGCAAAGGAGCGAGAGCGGATCGCTTCAAGGGCAAAACGAAACGCTTTAAGCTAACAGTCGATTCCAATGAAATCCACCGCCACCCCATCCTCCAAGGAATCGACCACGCAATCCGCGCCAGCTGATCGCAACTGCTCCACTGAATGCGACCCACTGGCGACGGCCAAGCATCGGGCACCGAATGCGTGGGCGCATGAGACGTCTCGCAAGGTATCCCCTATGACCACGGTATTTTCCGCAGTAAAAGTTTTGTTGTACGCCGTGGTGGCTCTTTTCATGGCAACGGGGCCGAGCTCTTCTCTTTGCGAAGAATCATCGGAAAAAGCTCCAAATAGGAAACGTTCCCACAAACCAAAGTATTTCAGTTTTATTTTTGCCCCTGCTGCCAGGTTGCCGGTTAGCAAGCCTTGGGCATGGGAGTTGGATTCAAGAACCATGGAGGTGAGCCTTTCCACGCCAGGTAATACTCGCGGCTTGTTCAAAGGAAGTTCAATCGGCAAGAAATGAAGGAAAGAGGCAAGATAGCGATCGATGCTTTCGTCATTCTCGGGCAAGCCGCAAACCTGTTGAACAAGACTCCCAATCGCCGAATCCGTGCGACCGGAGTAATCTATATCGTCCATGGAGATGGAAACGCCGAAAACCTCCTCGGCAGCTCGTTCGAAAGAGCGTTCCCCTGCCCCACCGGTAGTAACCAGTGTTTCATCCAAGTCCCAGAGGAGAAGTCGATCGGGGGACATGTCAAAAGGGAAACGTTCTCAGGAAAGAATCTCGATGAATTCGGCTTCCAAATAATCTGCCGCGGGTCGGATCAAACGGACTTTGCCTAGGCGGTTGGTTAAATCAAGGCCATCTTGGCAAGGAACCGCAACGCGGACAAAGTTTTCCGTATATCCTGGGAAAAGGTCGTCGCGACAATCCTCGAACAAGACGTTTGCAGTCTTTCCAACCTGAGCTTCGTCAAATGCAAATCGTTTGGCAGCGGAAAGTCTGCGCAAGTGAGCGCTTCGGCGTTTTCTCTCCGCAACAGCAACTTGATTGGACATACGAACGGCGGGCGTGCCGTGGCGCTCCGAAAAGGGGAATACGTGACAGTATGCAAAAGGACGTTCGAGAAAAAACCGGCAGGTTTCATCGAAATCAGCTTCCGTTTCTCCTGGGAAGCCAACCATGAGATCGGTTCCCACGCACAACCCGGGAACTTGCTCGACGGCTCTCTGGATGAACTCGAGCGCCTCTCGTACTTCGTATAGACGACGCATAGCCTTCAAGGTACGATCGCAACCCGATTGAAAGGGCACGTGCAAAAAGGGAAGCAAAGGGTGTTCGGGACTGGCCATTCGCCAGAACAAGTCCTCTGGAATGGTTGTTGGCTCTATGCTGCTTATGCGAATGCGATCCACTCCTTGGATTGCGGCAAGGGCATCGATGGCTTCGGTGATGCACTTGCCCGAATTTTCATACACTCCCAGATTCACGCCGGTGAGAACGAATTCCCTGACTCCTCGTGACGCCAGAGATTCGGCTTCCTTGATTAAATTATCAAAATCCCGAGAACGGGCTCGGCCACGCGCGAAGGGAATGATGCAAAAAGAACACATGAAGTCACAACCATCCTGAAGCTTGAGATTCGCTCGTTGCTGAAAAGGCGCATCACCGACAAAAGTGATGCTGAAATCCTCGCGATCCATTCGTTCGCGAATGATGATTGGTTGGTCCGTCTTACCCTCGCCCACGTATTCAAGCAGGTTAAGTTTGTCGTTGTTACCAATAACGTAATCGATTCCGGGGATTTCAGCGATCGCCTTGTAGCCAACTTGCGAATAACATCCAACGACGACGGTAACGGCTTGCGGATTGCTGCGGGTAAAACGACGAATGGCATTGCGTGACTTTGCATCCGCCACGTTCGTCACAGTGCAGGTATTGATGACGGCCAAGTCAGCTTGTGACTCAAAGGGGACTATGCGATACCCGGCCTCCTCCAACCTGTCGCGAATGACCTTGGACTCATACTGGTTGAGCCTACAGCCTAAGGTCTGTATGGAAGCCCTTTTGGGGAATGTCACGGGAGGATTCAAGAGAGGTAAGGACAAGAAAGGCCACACCTTCAATCCAATGCTGAAGAATCGAATTCCTCCATGGCATCCTTTATGTCCGCGACGAAGGAGGTCGCTCCCACACCGTTCATCCAACGGTGATCGAACGCCAAATTAAGCCGCACCACTTCACGCAGTAGAATACCGTCCGGACTGCCTTCGGGTTCCCAGTGAGCTGAACCGACGAACAGTGTTCCAATCGAGGGAGGAGCTACAACCGCAACCGCAGTGCGAACTCCGCGACCACCCAGACTGGAAATAATCAGAGGCGTCCGTGCCTTGGTCGCGGCGCGCCCGCGGCGAGCCAAATCAACTGCATCGACGTACCGTTGGCGAAAATCCTCAAAAGACAAATGACAAGCTCGCGGAATGACGGCCGTTTCCAAACCATCGTTTTCCAAGGCCACGGCAAAACCAAGATCGAAGGTTCCCGCATCGGCTCCGAAACCGGCAACTTCAGCTGCCGCTGCAAATGCTTGATTCACTTTCATGGCTTGGGCCACGCACCAAGTACCAATCATGGAGGGAGTCGGCGCGCCCGATCCGAGCTTCTCCTTGAAGGCCGCCCGAGCGGTACGAACGGATTCCCAACCAGCTTGCATTTCAAGAGTCGAGCGAGCCACCTCGCTCATTCGCTCCAGGGCTTCTGGCGAGAGCACCACGGACCCCGCCTTGGATTTTGTTTTCTCGACCGGGGCAACCCTTCCCGCAGGCGCCTTGGAGGCTTGCATGCTAGCTACCTTTTGACCGACTTCGATCTCCTCGTCCTCCTTGATGTACCATTCCAGAAAAACACCGTCAACCGGGGCCTCGATGGAAAAGATCGCCTTGTCGGTCTCGATTTCGCACAGGGCATCGTCCTGGTTGATCTCATCGTTGGGTTTGATTGCCAAACTCACCACTCGAGCGCTTCGAATGCCTTCGCCCAATGTAGGTACGCGAATCGCTAAATCGTCATCTTCTTCCATTGCAGGTTCGCTTTCTTTCGGAGTAGGTTCCATATCGTCCAAGGGTGCGATCTTAATTGTTGGTGGTTCTCGAATCTCACCACTTTCTACGTTGATCATCCGCGCAATGGCCTGAGCCACGGTTGCGGCGTCGGGCAAGGCATCGTATTCATAAATGGGATTGAAGCCGACGTGCGTCTCTTTACGTGAAATCAATTTCGGAGGATGTTGCAAGGATCGCCAAGTTTCATCATCTCCGGTCAACTCGGAGATGATCATTTGCCCAATGCTGCAAGGCTCCACGTCCTCCTGCACGATAAGTATTTTCCCCGTTTTCCGGATGGACGAAAACACAGTCTCCCGATCCCATGGAGCAAGACTCCTGAGGTCGATGAGCTCGACCCCGGATACGCCTCGATCTTCCATTTGGACAATAGCCTTCTCCGCAATTTCGATGCAATTGCCCCAAGCGACCACGGTGAGGGCGTCGCCTTCGCGACAAACGCTGGCAGAACCCAAAGGCACTGCCTCCACTACGTCGGTGAGTTCTTCTCTGCGCTCCCACAGCAAATGCTTGGGCAAAAGGAAAATCACCGGATCGTTTCCCTGCATGGCCGTCCAGAGCAAACCAGCTGCATCCGTCGGTGTAGATGGCACCACGACTCGCAAGCCTGGAAGATGGGCGAAGGCAGCCTCATTCGCCTGGCTGTGCCAAGGCCCGCCAGCAGGTAAATAAGCTCCATAAGGAGCGTAGATAACCATCGGGCAAGACCATTCTCCACCACTCCGCCAACGAAGGGTGGCTAAATTAGTCGCAACTTGATTCCAGCTAGGAGCCACGAAATCTACGAACTGCAGTTCGAAAACCGGTCTTTTACCATAAGAAGCCAACCCACAAGCGACGCCCACGATGGTCGACTCGGCAACTGGAGCGTTGAAAACGTTCTTTGGGTAAGTTTGGGATAAATTCTTGGTCAGCTTGAAGACCCCTCCCTTTGGATCCTCGACGTCTTGTCCGAAAAAGATGAAGTCGGGATTCGTTTCAACTGCGGTATGGAAGACCGTGTTAACGGCTTCCAGCATTCGTCCGCCCGACTCAAGGGCAATGGAGGGAATCTCCGGCGAAGATGGTTCGCCAAAAACGTCTCTCTCATTTTCGCCAGGGTCTGGATCTTCCGCCTCGTAGGCAGCTAGGTAATCCAGACGAGCCTTCTCCCTTGCGGCCTCTTCCATAGCTTCGAGCTCTTCCTGAGAGGCGATCCCTTCCGAAACGAGAAATTGCTTGTATCGCTCGACGGGATCGGCCTTATCCAAGGCAGCCAACTCTTCTTCGGTAAGATATTGGCGATGGTCGTCAGCACTCGAGTGACTGCTGAGGCGAGGGGTTTCCGCCCAAAGGCAACGGGGTCCGCCACCATCTCGAATTTCCGCCAACAATTCAGTGGAAACGGCCAAGATCGATTCGATTTCCGATCCATCGGCTCTACACCATTGATCCTGTTCTAGAACACCTAGGGAAAGAGGTGTCGACTTGCGGTTGCGAGAACTGATTGAGATGCCATTGTCCTCTACCACGAAGAGAATGGGCAAACTATGTTCTTTGGCGAAGCAAAGGGCTTCGTGGAAGTCTCCCTGTCGGGCAGCCCCTTCGCCCGTGGTAACGACAACCACGGAGTTTTTTCCGTCCAACTGCATTCCCCAAGCCACTCCACAGGCCGGCAAAAGATGAGCGCCCACGGGTGACGGCAAGCTCCATACGTTACGTTCTCGGTGGCTGAAATGTCCCGGCAACTGCCGGCCTCGACTGGATGAATCCCTTTTGGCAAAAAAGCCCAAGGCAAGTTCATGGGTAGTGACTCCCTTGGCCAGAACCAAAGCGCGATCTCGGTAATAAGGAAAGAGGTAATCTTCAGGATTCAACGACTTTCCTATGGCCCCGAATGCTTCATGGCCTGCCCCTGAAATCTGAAACCAACCCTTGTCTTGACGCATCAACCGTTCTTCACGCAAATCGCCGTGGCGAGACTCGAGAAGAAGACTCATTAGTTCAAGACGATCCTTGGCATCCAAATTGTTCAGGATCTCTGTTTCCGAGCTTCTCATAAATTCAATCAAACCCTTGCAATAAGCTGAGATGCATTAGCGATCTGAACAAATCTCGTCCAGCGTGAAACGTAGGAACCCGAGATTACTTCCCGCGAAATGGGCTCCGTCGGCCATATCTGCCCAGCAACCAAACCAGTTTCCAGGCTCGGGTATATCGAGGCACGAATCGACTTGGATTCCTCACACAACGAAAAAACCAGCCCAAAAACAAACGGTCGGCCCACATGGGAATCCCAACCTGCTGACCGCTAAGGAAGGCCAACGCCGCTCCCGAACAAACTATCGTGGTTTTGTGATTGAGTTTTCTTCTCAGGTAGAGGCCAAGTCGTTCCTGCACTCCGCCACCAAGGTTAATGAAGATCCAACGAGGACGACGATCCTTTAGACGCCTAAGCAGTTCCAAGTCCTCCAAGGGACCTTGCTTGGAATAGAGAGGCGCCTCGTAGACGTCATCGGGATCGATCTCTCTCCCAATGTTTTTCCGCAACCAACGACAATTAGCCTCTCCTTGATCGGGATCGGGCATAACCCAAAAGCTGGACTCCAAGGCAATCGCATCATCCTCGAGCAGAGATTTCAACAGCGCGTAACCAGAAATGCGTTGAATTTTCTCCAAGCGAAAGCATCTCCAGAACAAAACCATCAAGCCACTGTCGGGTAGAACGACGTCTGCCTCTCGCAAAGCTTGTTCGTAAGCCTCGTCATTGGGCAAATCACAAGCTAAACCCGGCCCGGAAGGGATGACTGCCAAGCCTCCTTCTCTACAGCGTTGGACGAGAGCAGGCAACGTCCCATTGAAAAAAGAAATCCCCAGAACGCGGCAAGCACCTTTGGGAGAAGGCGAGGAAAGGTCAGTCATTTCCGACTCCTTGACTCAAAAGAATTGGATGCTCAACCCGCAAAATCGATTCAATAAGCCGTTTTGGGTGGAAAAACGACTTGTCGCAGGGTGCGTAGAACAATTTCACAATCCAACCAGAAACTCCAACTGCCAACGTAATCGAAATCCATCTCGATCCGCTTACGAACAAGTTCAGGATCCGTGAACTCACCACGCAGACCCCGACACTGAGCAGGCCCGGTCACTCCGGGTTTCACGAATTGCCTGACTCGATATGCTTTGTAGTCACGTTGAAACAAATGGTCGTGTTCGGCCAAGTAAGGTCGCGGACCAACCAAACTCATTTGCCCTTGGATCACATTGATGAATTGAGGTAATTCATCGATGCTGAATCGTCTCATGAAACGGCCAAATGCAAAGACCCGGGCATCGTTTGGTTGGGCTTGCTTCGATTCATCCCTTTCCCTCTCATCTTTCGGTTGATAGTTCATCGAACGGAATTTCCAAATCACGAACTTACGTCCTCCCATACCTACGCGTTCTTGCTTGAAAAAGAGAGGCCCGGGAGATTGCAACCGCTGAAAGACCCCTACCAGCAACATGAAGAATGGGAAAACGAAAACCAAGAAAGGCAGACTGAATGCGAGATCGAAAAGACGTTTGGTCATTTGGTTGAAGGGACTTTCCAAAGGCTCGTTTTGCAAAGAGAAAAACTGCCGTCCACTTTCCTCCACGAACACCAAGCTGGACTCGAAGTAACTCGACAAGGAATTGTAGATCAATACTCGGCAACCGTTTCGATGAGAAAAGTCGGAAACAAGGGGAATCCATTTATCGATATGCTCATCAGGTACTACAACGACTTGATGCACGTCATGCTGGCTTAAAAAATCGCTGAGCAAGGAGTAGTGTCCCAAGACGGGGAGCGTAAGGTTACTCGGAGCTTCACGAGACGTGATGAAAACACCTGCGAATTGAAAGCCTTTGGACGAATGTTGGTCTATCCAATCCTTCATTGAATCCAAAGACTTGCCATTGCCTAAGATTACGCTGAGTCGCTTCTTTTCAGGAGGATTGAGCAATTTGTTCAAAACGCCTGGCGTGATGAAGTTAAGTAGTATCAGGCAAGGCCAGCTCGTACCAATGAAAAAGCCCAAAAACAAGCGACTGGTTTCCTTGACTTCGGTAGCAAAATAAGCCGCAAAAACGAAAAAGGCTATAATTGCCAGCTGGAAGTTTGCTTTCTTTGCGGCCACCGCAAAACGGCCCCATGAATTGCGTGACAAAAATTGGTCGTATCCCTCGGTGGCGCCAAAGGTCGCCGTGAATACGGCTACAGCGGCAACGAATGCATAATTCCAAGGGAGCCCGATAACGGGCATTAGAAAGACAATTTCCCAAGCGTACAGAGCCAACCAAAACCAGCAAAAGACAGCGAGTGCCAAAACTGACTTGTGGAGTGCGGCTAATCCCCTTGCTCGGTGATTATTCATAAAAAGGCAGTATAATTATAAAAGTACTTCAAGCTTGGTGATACGCAAGACGTTTCTTCTTCAGAGCCGGGGTGGTAATTGAAAGGCGCTGAGGGAAGAATTCTTGTCGCAAACGGATGGGGTGACCACTTGACATTTCATTTTTTTTTGAAATAGTTGAATAAGCTGAACTCCAACTCCTTATGCCCCTAGCAAGCGAAACTACCAAAACCAGCGAACTCGAACTCGAAGCCATCGATTACTTCGTCAGGCTCATGAGCCTTCTTGGCATGCCTAGATCGGTGGGTGAGATATACGGTCTGTTGTATTTTTCACGCGACCCTCTCCCCATGGATATGATCGCAGCCAAACTAGGTCTCAGCATGGGATCGGCCAGTCAGGGCCTTCGAACGCTTCGCTCCCTGAAAGCGGTCAAGGTAACCTATGTCCTGGGTGATCGGCGAGATTATTATTTGGCCGAGTCGGAGTTTCGCCACTTGTTGTCGAGCTTCATCAAGGAAGAGATCATGCCACACTTGGAAAACGGCAAGCTTCGCATCGAACGCATGCAGCAAATTCTTGGACGAGAAACCGAAAGCTACGACGAAGACTTTTGTCGTCACCGTATCGAAAAACTAAAACGACTGCAAAAAGCATCATCCCGCTTATTGCCGACCTTGGCCGGTCTTCTGAAGTTATAACGATGTCGGACAAGTCAGAGTGTGAACCCTTGGGCTGGTACTGCGTGCGCAGTAAGCCAAGATCCGAGAGTGTCGCGAGCTTCCATTTGGAGAAACTGGAAGGGGTCACCGTATTTCTACCAAGAGCACGGAGAATTCGGAAATCCCGTTCCTCGAGCCATTCTTCGCAACCGTTGTTTCCGGGATACGTTTTCGCCAGATTCGATCCGAAAACCAACTTGAGAGCCGTCCATTACTGTCAAGGGGTTTCCTACGTGGTTAAACGCCAGCAAAAACCAGTGAAGGTCGACGATGGGGTAATAGCTACGCTGAACAGGGTCACAACTGATGGAATTCTTGACGTAGTGGATCTTCCTCATCGGGTAGGAGACGAGATACAAATCGTGAGCGGCCTCTTGCGCGGAGGTGAAGGCAAAATCGTTCGCCTAGCTCCTGCTAGAGAACGAATAAAGGTACTTTTTGAAATCCTCGGTAGAGAGACCGAAGTCGAAATCTCCGAGGAAGACATTGATTTTCCGTCATCGCATCCGTTGACGGCAACAAACTGAAAGCCGGAATCCAATCGGCACCCAAACGGGTAAGAGGGTCTTGTGCGATTTTCGCGCAAACGGCCATGGGCGGCAGCTTGCCCGAAAAGACTAAAAGGACGTCATGCCAAGAGCTCTGATCACAGGCATTTCCGGTCAAGACGGTTCCTATTTAAGCGAATTGCTTCTGGATAAAGGATACGAAGTACATGGAGTCGTGCGCCGCTCAGCAATTGAAAATCCTCATCACGAGCTATGGCGACTGCCTCGCGAGTCACTCGACCAAATCACTTTGCATGTCGGAGATTTGGAAAGCTACCCCAGCCTTCAATCGTGCGTGAGGAAATCGCAACCGGATGAAATCTACCACTTGGCTGCTTGTTCTTTTGTGAGCTACTCGATGGAAGAGGAATTTTCCACCTTGAACGTCAACCTCACGGGAACGCATCATTTGCTGTCTGCCATCAAGCAATGGGCGCCGGAAAGTCGATTCTACTTTGCAGGTTCGAGCGAAATGTTCGGCAACGCCATCCAATCGCCGCAGAACGAACAAACGCCTTTCAACCCTCGTTCGGTTTACGGCATATCGAAATTGGCAGGGTTTCATCTTGTCAGAAACTTCCGAGAACGCCATGGCCTGAAGACATCCACTGGAATTCTCTTTAATCATGAATCCCCAAGGCGAGGCTTTCAATTCGTCACTCGCAAGATCACCAGTTACGCTGCTCGCATAAAATTGGGGTTGGCTGATTCATTGGAACTGGGCAACTTGGATGCAGAACGCGACTGGGGGCATTCCCGAGATTACGTTAAAGCCATGTGGATGATGCTTCAAGAATCCGAGCCCGATGATTACGTAGTGGCCACAGGCGTGTCCCGTACCGTACGCATGTTTTGCGAAAAAGCCTTTGCCCGAGTCGGCTTGGACTACCGTGAATTCGTAAAAACCAATGATTCCCTCTTTCGGGTGGCGGAAACAACCCCGCTGCTTGGCGACGCGACGAAAGCTAAAGAAAATTTAGGCTGGGAAGCGGAATCCTGCTTTGATGAAATGGTAGTAGAAATGGTAGATTCGGATTTGGCCGCGCTGAGCAAATAGGAGAAGCATTCAACGACAGATGAGAAACAACCCCATACTTTATTATCTCATAATGACGATAATGTTGATTTTTGTCGTTGGCTTCTTTCGCTCGGAGGACTTCATGCCATCGCTGAAAAGTTGGCGTGCCGAAAAGTATTTGGAGCAATCCAAAGGATACCAAGCCATAGGCCAAATCCAGAAAGTGGGCCTCGAGGAAGAGGATGCTGTGACAACTGCTGAAAAAGCTTTCCTGCTCGCCCCAAGCAATATGGAAATTCACCGTAATCTAGCATTGGTGTACTATAAGGTGGATCCCATTACCGGATTGAAGGAATGGGCCGATATTGCGACTAGGCCGGATGCCTCCGCCGAAGACCATTTGCATGTAGTCGATTTGGCGTTGGAAAGCGCCAAGAGCAGCAAGAAATTGCAAGCCTCCATGGGCCTGAAGCACACATCCAGCGAAAAAACACACAAGGCCTTCCTGAAAATCGCTCAACTTCAACTGGAAGACTTGGCTCAGGACAAAACCGTTGCCGACAGCATACCCTTCCGCAAGGCATTGGCAGGTTATATTGCCGAATTCGGGGAAGTCGCAAATGCCCTGAAAGCGGTCAAGGTAATGCGAGAAAAAGTAAAGGGGCAAGACACATGGCTCGATCTGTTTTTCTGTCGGCTCGCCATAAGCCTTCAAAAGGAATCAAAAGACAAGACTATCCCCGAGTTCGAGGAAGCCGAGAAGTTGCTGCGAAAACTTTCGGAAGGTGAAGGCCAGTCAGCCTTGGACGCGATTGGACATTTCCGTGGGTTGCACTTGGTTAAGCAGCGTACGAAGGATGAGATAAGGCGGCTTCACGAGCTGTTGGATCGCAAGCACGACGCCAGTGAAGAGAGGCTGATCATAAAATGCGCGCTCTATTCAATGGAGTTGAGCTTGGCGGGAGGCAACGAGGAGGTTCGCAAGAGGATTATCGAGCGATGCGGCAACCACTTCGACCAGCAGTTTGATCTATTGTTGGATGATGCGGCCCTTGAAAAATACTGCCACTGGCTCGGAGCCCATCACTTGGAGGATAACATATTGAAGGCCTTGCCGATGAAACGTGCTAGTGGCTCGGAAAAGCTAGTGAAGGTTCGGTTGGGGGCCTTGGCTAATTTAGGAGACTTCGAAGCCTTGGAAAGAACACTCGATGAAGCAACTATTCTCGAAGAGCATTGGCGAGATGCCTTCAGCGCCAGAGCAAAAATGGCAAGAAGCGCATCAATGGCCAACGAACATGATATAATGGAGCACCCCCTGATGCAAAAAGGAATCGAATGGTGGTCTCCCGATCGGCAGCTGGTTCTCCATGAAAGCGTGGCAAAAGCCGTGGCCAAGAAAGAAGCAATTTTCACCATCTTTGATGAAGAGATGGAGCTGAATTACGCGAGAATCCTAATCGATTACTTGCAAACGGTTAAAGAGACTGAAATTCGACTCACGAGCTTGGTCGATTCGATTTATCAAGACGAGGAAAGAGTCCAGAATATATACAATTGGTTTCTTATATCGGGAGACCAAGAAAGTCTGCAATTCATTCTGGAGAGATTGTTCGAGGAACCTTCCTACAAAGCCTTTTGCGCCAAACAACTGTTAACCTACAAGGGCAAGTTCGCTCCCTTGAAGGAAATCCAATCATGGACGAAAGCCATGGCTGACTCCGAGCCCGATGACTTGAGCCTGCAAAACACTCTGGTTTACTGGAACCTGCTCTCTCCAGAACCTTCTCCGCCGCAACTGCAAGAATGGCGTGAGTTTTCCGGCAAGCATTTGAAAGAGAACCCACTAAATCTACAGTTCCGCGTAACCAATGCACTGGCTCTTTTACGTTTGGATTTTCCTGTCAAAGCCCTCTCCGTACTGAAGACTCCTTCGGGCTCCTCAAGACCAACAAACTGGGAAAGAGTCAGGCCAAGTTGGGCTCGAATCTATGCAATCGCCTTGAGCCGCAGCAACCAAACCGAAGATTCAATCGCGTTGCTGGAAACACTCTCGAAAAAACCTTACGAAACAAAGGCCGAAGAAAATGCAATTCCGATGCTCTTCGGTGACGTCATCGAACCGCCATCCAAGTTAGTCGAGCAACCTTGAGCGAATCAGAAACAGATCCCCAACCGGAACAACCATCCGCTAACGAGCGCGAGGAGACACCGGAGTCGGAAACTGCGACTCCAAACCCCGAAACGACGCCTGCAGCGGAACTGGAATCACCTCCCCCCGCCACCGAGAATACGCCGGAGTCGGGAACCACTCCAGAGATCCTTGATATTGAACCAGAGACGGAGTCAGCCACAGATAACCCGGACAGCAAGGATCGCATGCAAGAAGCATACGCAATCTTGCGACCGAGACTAGGCATGGCTCTGCTGGCAGCCATCTGGCTGTTGGTATGCCTGCAATTAAGCATGTCATGGAGAATCAACCCACAATACGCTCACGGATGGCTGGTCCCGTTCATATGCTTGTATCTTGCCTTCAAGACAAATCATCCAAGCATAACCAGCACGGCTTCCAAGGACAGGAAAAAGCCTAACCTATGGCTGTGGATTCTTGGTAGTTTGAGTATAATACTTTTTTTCCCGGCTTGGATTATCAGGGAAGCTAATTCGGATTGGAGACTGATTAACGTCGTGCTGGTGGGGCTCGCCATGCTCACCACCGTTGCCATGCTTCATAATGACGGCGGCTGGGGCAGGGTCAAAGCATTGGCTTTCCCCATTCTCTTCTTTCTAGTTGCAGTGCCTCTGCCACTGGCAAAAGAACTGGAAATCACCCTCTGGTTGCAAGGAAGAGTGAGTGAAATCATCGTGGATTTGCTACTTTTGCTTGGGTATCACGTCGAATTACAAGGCCATGTCATCAATGCCCCGCCCTTCGGCCAAGTTGGCGTGGACGAAGCTTGCAGTGGTATTCGTGGTCTGCAGGCCTCCTTGGTGGTCAGTCTCTTCCTTGGTCATTATTTCAGGTTCTCCCTCTCTCATCGCCTTCAATTTTGTTTTCTGGGCTTGGCGTTTGCGCTCTTCGCCAACGTAGCTCGCGCCTTCTTTCTCGCCATCTTCGCCGCGAGAGGGAAATTGGATTTCGTCGCCAAGTGGCATGATACTGCAGGATTGGTTGAAACCTTGTGCATCCTGATCGCGCTTTTCATTTGTTCCCAATTGTTAAAAGGACGGACAGAAAGAAGCTCCTTGGGAGAAGAAACATATGACTGGGGAGCCATTCGTACGGCGCCTCCCCTTGGCTTTTCGATCGGTGGCTTAACTGTAATCGCGGCCACTTTGATCGTTTCCTACTTCCATTACTACTTGAAAGAAAAACACATGGAAGACGTTCCGACACTTCAGATCGATTTCGCGACAGGGAGCGTCTTTAGCGTTGAGAACGAGCCTTCTCAACAAATTAGAACACAATTGCACTACGAAGAGGCGCAATCCATACAATGGCAAGCAAAGGGAGAAGGGCAAGAGGAGTTCGACCCCACTCTGGAATATTGGCAAGGATTTGCTTGTTCCTGGGCAAAAGGAGGCGCTTGCAAGGCAGTTTTGTCCACTCACTCCCCCGATGCTTGCCTACCTTTGACAGGTCTAAAGCCATCTCCGGGCAAATTACCTGATCACATAGTGAACGTCGGCAATTACAAAGTGCCTTTCGAGTGCTATCAATTCGAACACGACTTGGTGCTGGAAGATAGGAAAATAAAGCAAACTGTGTTCGTGTTCAGATGTTTTTGGCCCAAAAAAATTGAAGGAGACAAATTTCCCTCCTTCCCACAAGGAGGGTATGATTTCAAGAACCGTGTATTAAGTACATGGGAAGGGCGGCGGAACACGGGAGGCACGATGATTGCGTTGTGCGTAACCAACGTGAAGACAAAGACAGAAGCCTTGGCCAAACTCCAAGCGCAGGTGAGTGAACGCATTTCGGTCGTCCACTGATGATTACTTTGCAAAACTCCCAGTGAAGACTACAGTTATCTCGGCTGAATCTCCCATGAGGAGACCGGGTCAGCTTATCCGCGAGTTCTTTCAGGATATCCTCGCCTCCCGGGAGCTTGCTTGGAGCCTTTTCTGTCGAGACCTGAAAGCGGCGTATCGACAGAGCTTCCTTGGCTACCTCTGGGTTTTCCTGCCTCCTTTGTTCACCACCCTGACCTTCACTTTCCTCAACGCTCAAAACATCCTGTCCATCGGAGAAACCCCCATACCCTATGCTGCCTACGCCATGCTTGGCACCCTACTTTGGCAGAACTTCGTCGATGCTCTCAACAGTCCCATCAAGTCCGTTGGCATCAACAAGGCAATGTTGGTCAAAGTGAACTTTCCCAGAGAAGCGCTGGTACTCTCCGGGCTTGGAGAAGTGATATTCAACTTTTTCATACGGCTCCTTCTTCTTATTCCAGTCTTCATCATTTTCGAGATTCCCGTGACTGCCTCCATCTTGTGGTTTCCATTGGGATTCCTAGGACTGATCCTGCTCGGACTCGCCATTGGTTTACTGCTCACTCCCCTCGCGATGCTTTTCGGCGACGTACAACGCGGCCTGGGACTTGCAACAGGCATTTGGATGCTGTTGACGCCCGCGCTCTACCCTCTACCGAAAGAAGGTATCGCCGCTACCGTGGCCGAGTGGAACCCGGTCAGCCCCATCCTGCTCACAACCCGCAATTGGCTAATCTCGGAACCTACGCTGCAAATGGAAAGTTTCGTGATTGTCGCAGGCACTTCCGGAATATTGGTCGTTCTTGCTTTCCTCTTTTATCGCATCTCCATGCCACACCTGATTGGCAGAATGGGGGCTTGAATGAGCGACGTCCTGATCCAAGCGGAAAACCTAGGCAAAAAGTTTTGCCGACGACTGCGGAGATCACTTTGGTACGGAGCCTTGGATATTGGCTCCGATCTCATAGGCTCGAATGGATCCAAAACTCACTTGCGAAAAGAAGAATTCTGGGCGCTGAACAAAGTGTCCTTCAACCTCAGGCGCGGCGAATGCCTTGGTCTCATCGGACGCAACGGCTCAGGCAAGACCACTTTGCTCAAGATCATCAACAACCTCATGAAGCTTGATTACGGTCGTTTGCAGGTACGGGGCAGAGTGGGTGCGTTGATCGCCTTGGGGGCGGGTTTCAATCCTTTGCTTACAGGAAGGGAGAACGTGTACGTCAACGGAGCAGTTCTCGGGCTAACTAAAAAGGACGTGGACAATGGCATGGAGGAAATTCTCGATTTTGCCGGCATAGGCGAATTCATAGATGCACCTGTTCAAAGCTACAGTTCGGGTATGGCAGTGAGGCTTGGTTTCGCGATCGCCACTCGTTTCTCCCCCAACGTAATCCTGCTCGACGAAGTGCTTGCCGTCGGCGACTTCGGCTTTCAATCCAAATGCCTCGCGCGAATAAATGAACTGAAGCGTTCCGGAGTGGCTTCCATTTTGGTTTCTCACAATATGGCTCATATCACCCAATACGCCGATCGATGCCTATGGCTGGAAAAAGGCTTCGTTCACGACGTAGGCGAAACCAAGGAAATGTCACGGGCTTATCTGCAATTTTCTCAAGAACAGGAAAGTATTAAGGAAAACAACAAGCAGGATGGTTGGAAATACGCCTTTGGGCCAGTCGTCGAAGAACATCCGCAAATTAGTCAACTGCATGTGTCGCTGACAGATCTAGACGGACAACCTACCAAAAAACTCTCCTCGATCGATCCCTTTATTATTCAATATTCATTCGAAACCACCAACCCTCGCCCAGTTAACCTTACCTTTCGCTTCTACAAGAAAGATGGCACTTTGCTGGCTACGATCAACAACGAGTTGGACGAATTCCAAGTACAAGCGAAAGGTAAATTAGTGGAAGGTAGAGTAAGAATTGAAAACTTCAGTGTGCTTCCAGGGGATTACGTCTTGGTCGCAGTGGTGCAGGACGGCCCGGAATACCTTCATCGTCGCCCCATGGTTCGATTCCAAGTGACTTCTCGCAACCAAGAGAGTGATCTTTTTCGACACGGCATCGTGCACGTTCCTCATCAGTGGATTTAATCAAGAGCAAATGAAGCTCGCCATGATTCCCGCCCGCATGGGAAGCCAACGACTGGCTCGAAAGAACTTGCGGGAACTTGCGGGCATCCCTCTCGTGACCAGAGCTGTACGCAAATGCCTAGCGGCAGAAGTTTTCGACGAAGTATGGCTCAACTCGGAACACGATGCTTTCGCGGAAATCGCCGAGAAAGAAGGTGTCGCCTTTCATAAAAGGCCCGAAGCGCTCGGATCGAACGAAGCAACCAGTGAAGAATACTTGGCGGAATTTCTGCAATCTCACCCTTGCGAATACGTTTTCCAAGTACACAGCATCGCTCCCTTGCTCCAAACGAAAGAAATCACGAGTTTCGTTCAGGCCATGATGAAAGGAAACGCGGACGTCATGCTCAGTTGCGAAGAAGTTCTAATCGAATGCGCATTGGACGGCAAGCCAGTCAATTTTTCCTTTGCTGAAAAGACGAACTCTCAAGATCTACGACCCATTCAACGCATTTCCTGGAGCATCACGGGATGGCGCCGATCCACCTACCTCTCCGCAATAGAAGAAAATCAATGCGCCACCTATTACGGGAAAGTTGATTTTTTCACGATTAATCCCATGGCTTCCCATATCATCAAAACCGAGGAAGACCTGAGGATCGCCGAAACTCTCTGGCCTCTCATTTATTCAGACAAGTGAACGGTTCTTCATTACAAGCCGAATTGAAATTGGCTGAAAAAGCGGCTGCAGCCGCAGCCCAAATTCTCAAACGAGATTTTTTCTCGGATGCCGTCGTGACGAAACGCGAGGGAAAAGACTTGAAAACAGAAGCCGACGTAACCGCGGAAAACCTCATCCTCGACCATCTCTCCACCAGCCCATACCCCACCGTTTCCGAGGAAGCCGGCGTCGTGCCTGAACTCCCGAAGCAAGGACCTTGCTGGATCGTTGATCCTCTAGACGGCACCATGAATTTTGCCCGTGGCTTTCCCATATGTTGCGTCTCCATCGCGCTATGGGTGGATGCAGCGCCTGCCTTGGGTGTGGTCCTCGACTTGAACAAGGATCGTCTTTATAGTGGAATTGTCGGCCAAGGAAGCTTTCTCGATGGGAATCCCATGGAAGTATCCTCGGTAAACGAAACGGGACAAGCGGTGCTGGCTACAGGTTTTCCCACGGGACGAAGCTACGATCCTGAGGACTTGGCGGAGTTCATTTCCAAGGTACGCCGTTTCAAGAAAATCCGCATGATCGGTTCCGCCGCAATGTCGCTTGCCTACGTCGCCCAAGGGACATGGGAAGTCTACCACGAGGAAAAGGTCTTCCTGTGGGACGTCGCCGCGGGACTCGCTCTGGTGGAAGCAGCAGGCGGCAAAGTGGTTTGTTCACAGCTTTCTCCCGAAGGAACTTTCAACGTAACTGCATCCAACGGACAGGTGTCCTTGTGAACCAAAGACCCTCGTGAACATACTTGGAAAACTGCTGCCTTCCGGCTCACTGTCCTCCGAGCGGTTGCCCTTGTTTGCAATCTGGGGTCTGTCGATTCTGCTGTTGATCACCTTTTCGATGGGAGACTTGTTGATACTGCTCTACAGCGAATGGCCCCATCTTCACGGAGTTCTAGGTGTCTCGGCAATCAGGTGGGAAGAGAACGTTGCTTATCTACCTTTTGCGAATGCCTTCTCAGTTGGAACGCCATTTCCCTATGCTCCCGCTTTCGACCAAGGATTGTCCGGCATCTCCGTGTTTCCATCGCTAAGCCTTCTCATTGCAGCCATGCTCTTGAAATTCGTGGCTCTGGGGAACGCCAACTGTTTCCTGCTCTTATGCCACGGAGTTCTGCCCGTTCTCAATTTCTGGTTGGCTTACCTGATCTTCTCTCGATTCGTTTCAAAGACTTGGGCCATTCTACTTGGGTTGCTGGGCATTGGATATTTCTCGGGGTTTCATTTCGGCCCGACCTTGATCGAGGTGATGCAATCCGGTGAATGGTCCGCTCTAGTCTACGCCCGCATGCCTGAAATCTCCCGCTTTCCTTTTCCGGGAATCTCTCTGGCCTGCTTTTTATTCGCCTTCCTCGTCACCATTGGAAGCACACGCCCATCTAACGGACGAATTGCAATGCTAGCGCTCTTATGGGGGCTTCAAATTCACGTTTACGCTTTCAACTTCATAGCAGGAGTTGCCTTCTTCGCTCTCTGGATTCCTTACGAAATACGCAAATCCGAGGGCACGCTGAATTTACGAGCCATTTTGCTTCAATGGGGAATTCTACTCTTGGTGGCGGGAACCTGCGCCGTTCCTTTCCTGATCGCGCTGAACTCTGCAGTCGGACAGCAGATGCTCGACAAGATGTTTGCACCGGAGACCAGCGGCTACTTGGTGACAAGCGATTGGGGTTGGTTCGCGTCACATGGCATTCCGCTTATCCTGCTAGCCTTGACCTTCGTCATCTTCCGTGCCGACAAACATGAGCTTTTCCATCGTTTCGGCCCTGTCTTCATCGCTTTGTCGGTCGATCTCTTCATAGGAGCTCTGCCATTGTTAAGCGGGAATTTGATCGATCCCGAACTCTACTTCCATCGCATCTCAAATCTGTTCTTTCGTTTTCTTTATTTTGTCCCATTTCTTCATTTCATCTCCATTCAACGTCCAATGCGGCGCATTCCCCATGACGAAGAATGGACACGAATCCGAGAAAAAGTCGCTCGATTGCTTCACAAGGCAATGCACAAGCCACGCATTGCTTGGACCTCGGTGGGAATCGCAGTGTATTGCGTGTTCGTTTGGAGCAACTCCTTCGCCATATACCGCTCTCATGAAGACAATGTGGTTGGGCCCATGCTCGAGGTGCAAAAGCAGTTCGACCTCGCAGAGGAAATCAACTTGCCCGAAAACACCATCGTAGTATTCGAGGACCTGATCCCCAACCTCCTTGTTTCCGCGGTCTCCGAACAAGTTTCATTGTTACCCAGCTCGGCTTCAAACCAAATAGAGGAAGAGCGTATCCGCGAACGCATCCTATTATATGCTAAAATCTTCGATTGGCCGGAAGAAAAGCTCATGAAGTTCTTCGAGCCAAACCCTCAATTCTTGAGCAACGATTCCTTCAAGGGTCGCCAGCTTGTTAATAGAGAATTAATTGAGCCCGGGCTCGGCAATTGGTTGATCAACTACAAAAAAGAAATGTCGGTCTCGGATCGTGAAGCGCAGTTAAAGGTAATTCGGAAACAGTATAAAGACATGAAAATCGCAGATCTGCTAATCGAGTTACCGGTTTCAGCAATCATCGCAAAAAGCACCGACCTTCAGACTCCGGATGGCTTCACCAAAAGAGTCACTGAGTCAGGCTACTTGATACTGACACCGGTTTCTCCCTGAACAACCTGCTCGAAACAGAATTTTGTGGCCTGCAACAAGATCCAACTCTCACCCACCCTAGTCTCCATGGATTGGGGCAGGCTGGAGAAGAACCTCAAGCAAAGCGAAGATGCCGGCGCCGATTATCTCCATTACGACGTCGGCGACAGTTATTTCTCTCCAGAATTCGGCATGCCGCTGCATCTTGTCGAGAAAATCACTGAACAAACCAAGTTGCCACTCGATCTTCACCTCATGGTGGAAGAACCACGGCGTATTTTCGAATACCTGCCCCCTCCACCATCTCGAGTTGCCATTCATTACGAGGCTTGTCGCAATCTCCATCGCGACCTAGTGGCGCTCCGTCAATTGGGACACCGCCCCGGCTTGGCTCTGAATCCCGGCACCAACCTAGATCTTATCGAATACGTAATAGAGGAAATTGACTACGCGTTGATCATGACGAGCAATCCCGGTTTCCCCGACCAAAAGATGACTCCACAAGTTCTACGAAAAATCGAACGACTTCGCGATTGGCGCGATCAGAGCGGGCGAACCCTTCAAATCGCAGTGGACGGAGACGTCTCCCTCGACAACGTCACCGAACTCGTTGCTGCCGGAGCTGAACTGCTCACCCTGCCTCAGAATGTTCTCGAAGATGCGTCAAAACTTACTGAAGCGATCGAAGCGAGCCTTTCTCCTGACACTGTGAACCCGGCTTCTTCTTCCCTGTGAAAGTCATAATCCCCATGGCCGGAGCATCTCGCCGATTCAAGGAAGTTGGCTACGAAATACCCAAACCCTTCCTGCCTATCGATGGTCGCCCCATGATCCAGTGGGTATGCGACATGTTCGATCCCGAGGACGAGTTTATTTTCGTGGTTCGCGAAGAGCACGCACAATCCCAAGAATATCGAACCATTCTTCAAGAAGCTGCCCCGCGTTCGATTATCGTCCCCATACCGCCTCACGATCAAGGCCCCATTGTGTCGACTCTCGCTGCTGACCCCCATGTCGATAAAGACGAGCCCGTCCTTTTTTCCTACTGCGACTTCTTTCAGCGATGGAATTATCCCCGCTACTTGCAAAGCGTCCACGGAGCGGATGGTGGCATACCGGTATTCTATGGCTTTCAGCCCGCTTCCTTTGGTACCACCTATTACGCTTACCTTCGTTGCGACGAAGCTGGCAACATGCTCGAACTAAGAGAAAAAGAGCCCTTTACTTCAAAGCGTGAACTCGAGCCCGCTTCGAGCGGCGTCTACTACGTGGCTGCTTGGGATCTCTTCAAGAAATACGCCCAAGGCGTCCTTGATCGGGGAGAAAGCGTAGGCTCGGAGTACTACTTGAGCCTCATCTTCAACCCCATGGTTGAAGACGACCTGAGAGTCACTACTTTTCCCATCGAAAACTTCATCTGCTGGGGAACTCCAGAAGACTATCGCCAATACCTCTTTTGGTCGGATTATTTCGCCAACGACGCACAGCGATTCTTTCAAGAGCCCAGTATCCAAGGTCATGGTTAGCCTTATTCCAATGGCCGGACTCGGCAGTCGTTTCACCCAAGACGGCTATCGTCTCCCCAAGCCTTTCATTCCCATTCTCGGGATGCCGATGTTCATGGCCGCGCTGCGCTCCTTTCCAGAGGCCGCAAAATACGTCTTCCTGTGCAGAGAAAACTTCCTAGACCAATTCCCTTTCGAGCGAGAAACTCGCCAGTACTGCCCCAATCCAACGATCATCACCGTGACGGAAAACACGGAAGGCCAAGCCTGCACCTGCCTACTCGCGGAACAAGAAACACAACCCGAAGATGAACTCCTCATTTCCAGCATAGACTATCAAATCGTTTATCCCACAGACGTTTTCGACTCCCTGCGCAAAACCGAAAGCGTGGATGCAATTGTTTTCACTTTCCATCTTAATCCCATGGAAAACAAAAATCCCGAAGGCTTTGCATATTGCCGAGTCGATGGAGACCGGGTTCTGGAAGTCGTCGAAAAACGCACCATCAGCAACACGCCGGAAAAAGATCACGCGGTGGTCGGCAGCTTTTATTATCGCAAAGCGAGAGATTTCTGCAGCAGCGCCAAGGATATGATAGCCAAAAACATAAGGGTAAATGGTGAATTCTACGTCGGCACGAGCCTCAACCAACTAATTGAAAGAGGTTTCGACGTACGAGTTCTTCCTGTCGAAAAATTCATCTGCTTTGGCACTCCCTTCGAACTCAACATGTTCAATGCTTGGGAAGAATATTTCTACGCCATGAAACACCATCCCTACCAAGGTCATCCTCGAGACGAGGTCTCGTGACAAAATACAGCATCGTACTGCCCTGTTTCAACGAAGCGGACAACCTGCCTACCTTGGTGGATCGTTTCCGCAAGTTCACGGAAGAGTGGGATTTCGAGTTAATACTTGTCGACAATGGCTCCACCGATCACACCGCTTCCGTTTTGGAAAAACTAACAGCCCACGAAGACAATCGCTTCATAAAACCTCATCGCATCGAGAAAAACAAAGGGTATGGCCATGGCATCCGATCCGGTCTCGAAGAGGCAGGAGGAGAAATTCTCGCTTTTACCCACGCGGACGCCCAAACTCCTCCCGAAGACGTCTTTCGGGCTTTTGAACTCTATCGTTCGGGGGAATGCGACCCAAAAGAACATATTGTAAAAGGGAGAAGACCCGGAAGAGACAAAGTATTGCTCACTACCCGAGGTCTCAGTTTCGTAACCCGCATCCTCACGGGGTTGAAAATTGAAGACATCAACGGTCAACCCAAAGTCTTCCACCAATCCCTCCTGCAAAGCATGACCTGCTCGGTTAACAACTTCGCCTTCGATCCCTACGTGCTCTTCATAGCGTCAAAACAAAACCTGAATATACAATCGATCGACGTGAGATTCGATAATCGACAACACGGAATATCCAAATCCGCAGCGACCATTGTGAAAAAATTCTTAACCATTATCGGGTTCATAGTCGGCATTATCAAATTCACCAAGTGCTCAAAACCCTGCAATGCTTCCTCGTGACCTTGTCCCAAGAAGCGAATATAATCACAAACTTGGTGGCGCATCGGGTGAACACCGTTGCGGAGCTACGCCAACTGCCGCGGAACTACGGCGCCGAAATCGATGTCCGTGCATGGCGGAACGAATTGGTTTTACACCACGATCCTTTTCAAGAAGGCGAACGATTCGATGATTATTTGGCAGAATATGAACACGGTCTTCTGGTGGTAAACATCAAGGAAACCGGCATCGAAGCCAGGGCTCTGGAGGCTCTGCGCCAGCGCGGCATAGCCGACTGCTTCCTTTTGGACGTAGAGTTTCCCTATTTATACAAGGCGAGCAAGAAAGGCGAACGAGCAATGGCCGTACGTTATTCGGAGGTGGAGGGACTCGATACAGTCAAGCAATTCGAAGGGGTCGTGGATTGGACTTGGATCGACGTAAACACTTCTCTTCCGCTTGATGCAAATTCCACAGGCGTGCTTTCTCGCTTTCGCAACTGCTTGGTTAGCCCCGACTTGTGGGGTCGCCCTCAGGACATTCCCATTTACCTTCAACGAATGAAAGAATTGGCATTTCAGCCGGATGCGGTGGTCGCGAAACAAAGCAACCTGGATGCATGGAATGACCTGAATGAGAGGGATTGAAAATAATCCCATTCGAGATGCATGGCTTATAACGGGTAAAGCTACCCAAAAGATGTCCAAACATTCATTTGGAAAAGTTGATCCAAGGCCCATGGAACTCAAGGGTTTGCTCCGACGCCGAGATTCTGCATCGATAGAAACTGCTCTCCTCACTTCAACTCTTGGCTTCCGTTTTCCCTACCCGTCCAGGCGAGTGGACAGTTTATATTTTGACTCGCATGACTTTCGAGCCATCGAACGCTCCCTTTCCGAGTCAAGCATCCGTCACAAGACCCGTCTGCGTTGGTACGACAGCAAAACTCTCCCATGACTGAGCTACTGGAACATTCGCGCCACACCTTGCCTGACACAAACGACGCTCCTATCCACCAAAGGCTCCTTTCGATTGGACCGGTCACTCTTCTCCTAGTCGGTTGTTTCGCCTACTCCGCCTTTCAAATTCTCGCTGGTCGCATCGATATCGATTACGGCGACGCAGCCAAATACGCCTCCATGGCACTCTACATGGCGAACGATCCCTTACTTGCGATGACCGAGCAATTCGAACATATCAGCGCCATGGGCAATTCGGCTGTCTTCGCAATTGCGACCATTGCCTCAGGATGGCTTACGCTCGACATCAAACCAGACACGATCTTTCAACTCGCTAATCTAGCGGCAAGCTATGGCATTGCGTTAATCGGTTGGTTTCATGTCCGGAGAAAAGCCGGCGACTACGCAGCCCTTTTCGCGGTCGCCCTGCTAATCGGCAACCAATTCTTCGTCAACCACTCGCTCAACACCTATGCGGAACCCATTGGCATCCTGTTCGTCCTGCTAGCCACATGCTTCGTCATCAAATGCAAAACCGAAACCCGGGGAGTCATAGCCGCCGCCTGCTGCCTATTGATCGCCTCTTTGTTTCGACACGAATACTTCCTCTTCGGTTGGTATCTCGCCCTTTGGCTATGTCTGCAAAATAAACTTCGCTTGGCGAGCATTGTCGCATCGGTTTCTTCCCTTTTCTATGTTGCAAAACGCCTCTATCAATCCCTCGTCGGTTCCGACTCGGTCGATTATCAGAATTGGCTCGATCATCCCTTGCGAGGCACTGCGTTGGAACGCTTTTTCGATGGCATCGGCGTATTATCGGAAACAATTCGCATCGACTTCCTACCCTTGGGTTTGGCGATCGGCTTCTTGCTCCTCATCTACCTGACGGGCACTGCTCTAAAACATCGCAACCCCCCGCCCCTCCTAACGGTGTTTATGCTCTGTCACTCCGCAGTACTCCTCCTCTTGTGGACAACGGGCATCGCCCCTCACGTGCAACAACGCTACGCCGCCGTGGTGGAATACCTGTTCCCCCTCGCAATAGGATGTTCACTGGCTCATCTCAACTTGCCTCGACGTATATTACCTCACCATCTCCGATCCTACTCCCACCTCGCCCTGCTGGCAACGATCGTCGTCATCGCCGGACTCGCCTTGAGAATCCATCGAGCAGAGGTCTACGAGGTGCGTTTTAACCGCGTGCCGCCTGCCATAACGGCTGCTCGCAACTACCTTGAAACTGAGATCGCTCAAGACGAAAAGCTCTATTTTGGATACGGCACACGGAGCATCCAGCTTCAGTATCACTGTTTCCAATCGGGCTCCTTGGGTAATTCATATGCATATTCGAACGAAGGATACTACGGTTTGGTCCCAGGTTCCTTCCACAACTCACGGGAACGCAGCGAGGATGTTTCCGAACTGCTCTCCACCAGACATCGCGATTTCGCGAAGATCGAACCCGATTACGTCATATTGAGTAAGAAGTCCGAATCCATGGCCATCTCCAAACGCAAACGTGGAGCTAATGCCATCCTGCCTTTCATGAGTCAAACCCAACCAAATTCAACGCTACATGAATGGCATCCCCCTAGTCTCGAAAAAGATGGTAGAATGTATTTTAATAAAGTTTTCGAAAATAAGATAATCGTAATTTTTCGACGGACGACAGCCCCAAAACCATCATGACCGACCCCACTCCATCCGACTCATCTTCCAACCGAGAATCGGATTCTTGGTTCCTCTCCTATATGGAAGCTTATCGCCAATCTCTGCTGGAAACAAACGTATCGGCAGAACTGAAATCGTTTCGTGATTTAATCATCGAAACGAAAGGCAATGGCGGTAAATTGATCTTCGCAGGCAATGGCGCCAGCGCTGCAATATCGAGTCACGCAGCCGTTGATTTCACCAAGCAATGCGGAATCCGTTCAATCTGTTTCAACGAAGCGGACCTCATCACTTGTTTCGGCAATGACTACGGCTATGAGTCATGGATTAAAGAAGCGCTCAAAGCCTACGCGGATTCTCGCGACTGCGTGGTGCTCATTAGTTCCAGCGGGTCTTCTCCCAACGTTGTGGAAGCAGCTCGTTTTTGTCAGAGCGCAAAAATCTCCCTAGCCACCTTCACGGGATTTAGTTCCGACAACCCCCTTCGACAACTCGGTCGCGTCAACCTGTGGTTGGACAGCGACTCCTACAATGTCGTCGAGTGCACTCACATGGTTTGGATCATGGCAGTGTGTGATAATTTAGCAGAGCTGTAATCTTTGGATAGGCAAACTTACTTTCTACTATGATAAGAAAAATCAAATGGCATATAAATCAGTGGCGAAATACAAGAAAACGCAGCAGGCTAGAGGCTGAGTTCAATGAATTGATCCGAAAGCGAAACGGATTACTGGACGACTTTCCGACAACAAGCCCATTAACCATTATCGAACAATTCGAGCGAGAGGGCGTGGAGGTCGAGCGACATGCGATTGACTACGATGCATTCGCTGAATGGGAAAAACAAACTTACGGAAAGGATTTTCCAAATTATTACAAGGATCTGCATCAAAAGAAATGTCTCGAGCATTACCTCTCTTTCGAATTGCTTGAACTTAAAGGTTCAGAAGTGCTGATGGACGTCGCTTCAGCAATATCCAAGATGCCCGACGTAGCGAAAAAACATTACGGCATTAAGAAAGTCTATAGACAAGATTTGTTGAACGAGCCCGGGGTGAACGGTGAAATCATAGGGTCTAATGCCGCCGATGTTCCTCTCCCCGCGGAAAGTATCGATGCGATGACTCTACACAATTCCTTCGAACATTTCGAAAACAAGGCGGACGAGGGATTCATCCAAGAAGCTTCACGTCTACTGCGCCCCGGCGGCAAAGTGTGCATCATCCCATTGTTTCTTTCCTCGCAACCCTACGTCGGCACCTCAACGGCAGAAATGTTGCGCGAAGAGCGTATACCAGATTTCGACGAAGATGCCGCTGTAATCTGCAACACCAAATCCAAGGAGCACGAATACCCCATATTCTCCAGGCACTACGACCCAAGCACACTGGGGAGCAGGATACTTCGCCATGCAAAGAACAGCTTCTCCACTAGAATCATCCACTTTGAAGATTCTCGGAACTTGCTCAGTTGTCCTTTCTGCCTCTTCCTAACGAAAAAGAAATCCGTATAATGGCGATCGCGTGATTGCCATGCCCGTGCCTCCCAAAACATCTACATGACGTTACGCCAAAAGGCTAGGTGGTTTCGCCAAAGGCTGTCTTCAATTCTTCAATCCACAAGACAAGTAATTCCGAATTTACAAAACTTCTTATACTTTAACAGGCTTCGAAACCTGCATGCTGGAAAAAGAATTTTTGTCATAGGAAATGGCCCAAGTCTGAACTTTGACGACCTGGATAAAATCCAAAACGAGATATCCATTGCATCTAATAAAATATATCTCGCATTCAAGCACACCAAATGGCGACCGACGTACTTTACGATAGCTGATCCCTTGGTTTGGCAAAAGATTAAACATGTAGTTCCTGATTATTTCGATTTGGCACACATAGAAAACACGCCATATCTACCTCGCGAGCCAAATTCATCTATTAAAATACGGACCTGGAAGGTCAAAGGGGCGGTTCAAAATCCCTTTTTGGATTCACCCGGGTTTTCTCCCAATTTCAACTCAGGAATATTCAATGGATATTCAGTGACTTACATCAATTTACAATTAGCAGTGCATCTAGGAGCAAATCCCATATATATAATTGGTTGCGACCACCACTATTCGGGCGAGGAGCCTCTACCTGCCAATTCCGAGGTGGTTGTCAAAGAAAACCAGGTCAACCACTTCATCAAAGGATACCGTGAACCTGGTGAAGTGGTTTATAATGCCCCTTTGGACGATCTCACCCAAGCATATGTAAACGCACGCGCCTATGCTGATCAAAACAACATCAAAATAGTTAACACCACCAGAGGTGGTCATTTAGAAGTTTTTGAACGCATGAATTTCGACGACGTCGTTGGTTGAACTCCCTCATTTCCTTGGCCCAAAACATTCTAATGATCAGCGGGAACTCTCCCCCTATTTCGTGCGGCATCGGAGATTATACTGCACATTTGCTCCCTGCCATTAAAGAAGACAATCAACAATACTCTCCCATCTGGCTCAGCCGGAAGGAGAGATGGTTCAGTTTTCCGTTCGCCAGTTGCCAGGGCGTCCCGCTTCGCCGACCTTGGCACAAGTGGGAACGGCGCGGCACAGCATTGGCATGCAATTATCTTAAGTGGAAGAATCCCGATTTGGTTCACCTGCAGGAAGAGTTTTACTCCTATATGGAAGGTGATGCGTCACTTCAGCTTGCGCGCGGCACGCGTTGCCCGCTAATCGTCACGCTTCATGCGTACCACTTAGATCCCAAAATCGAGCGACAAACAAAACTGATCCTCGATGAATCCGACCGCATAATTTGCAGCGACCGTCGAACAGCTGGCCGCTTACTTGACAGGACTGGCCGCAAGGCTGACCTCGTGGGATGGTGTTCCTCACCCGTTTATCCTCAATTATTGGCCAATGAAGAGACCTCCAGTTCGCAATGTTTCGCGACCTTTGGGTTTGTTCATCCCGATAAAATGAATTTCAACGTGGTCCGTGAGGCCTTGGGTCGCGTGAACGGAAACAATGGGACGGTCGAATGGAAAATTATTGGGCCCATGGATCCAAAGGGTAACCCACACCATGTTAAGCTTTTACAAGAATTCACTGATCCGTGGGTGGAATTTACCGGTCGAGTGAATGACTTGAACGACAAGAGGTTTCATCACCGACTCGCGGGAATGACGGCGATGTTACTTCCGTTTAGAAATAAAACGGGGTCCAATGGCACCGCTACGAGCCGTTCTTCGTTGCAAATCGCATGGGCATTCGGGTTGCCCGTTGTTGCATCCAAGCCGATCGATGAGGAAGAAGACCTTCGGGACGGAGACAATTGTATCCTTGTGGACGAGGATGATCCAGATGCGTGGAGGATTGCTCTCGAGCGCATTCTCAATGATCAATCCCTAAGAGAAACCTTGCGAAAAGGCAGTTTGGCCGCCGCCCGCCAATTCGGGTGGGCTCGTTTGGCCAAGGAACACACACGCATCTACGAAAACCTTTTGAATTAAACGTCCCCGAAGAATGAGCGTTGCACAAAAATATACCGAAATAGACAACTGCCGCATTAGTGACAGCAGGGATCTCCGCATTGTCCTTGACCTGGGAATTCAGGAACTTACCGGAGTCTTTCCCAAAGACTCTAACGAGCCAATTACCGCTGGCCCGCTACAGTTGGCGTGGTGTCCCGACAGCGAACTTTTGCAACTTAAACAATCCTACGACCTCGCTGAAATGTACGGCGACAACTATGGGTATCGTTCGGGACTGAACGCCTCGATGGTAGGACATCTGCAAACCAAAGCACGCGAAATCCAGCGATTCATCTCACTGAACACGGGTGACTTGGTGGTCGACGTGGGCAGCAACGATGCCACTTTCCTGAAATCCTACGACGTCCCCGGCATTCAGCGAGTGGGGATCGATCCCACCGGACGGAAGTTTCGTCGGTTCTATGAAGAAGGCATCGAATTGATCCCGGATTTCTTTTCAGCCGATGTTTTTCGATCACAACACGGCGACAAAAAAGCGCGTATTCTCACTTCCATCGCGATGTTCTACGATTTGGAAGATCCTACCTCCTTCGTCCGAGACGTCGCCAGCATCTTGGCTGACGATGGCATATGGCATTTCGAGCAAAGCTACATGCCCTCGATGCTCAGGACAAACGCCTACGATACCATTTGTCACGAACACCTTGAATACTACACCCTCGGGGTGGTGAAGAAGCTCTTGGAATCATGTGGTTTGAAGGTGCTCGACGTGCAAATGAACGCGGTGAACGGTGGTAGTTTCGCCGTTACCGCCGGCAAACAGAACAATCCACTATCTCCCAACGACGTAGTTATAGAGTGGTTGCTTCGACAGGAAGAACGCATGGGACTGAGCACCATCGAACCGTACGAACACTTTTCAAAAAGGGTGTTCGAGCATAGGGACAACTTAACCGACCTTGTGCGGGGTCTCGTCGCAGACGGCAAAAAGGTCGTTGGTTACGGAGCTTCCACCAAGGGTAACGTCTTGCTCCAGTTCTGTGGCATTACGGAGGCCGATATTCCTTGTATAGCAGAAGTCAATGAAGAGAAATTCGGCAAATTCACACCGGGCACGCGCATCCCTATCGTTTCGGAAGAAGAAGCCCGAGCCATGAACCCCGACTATTTCCTCGTCCTGCCATGGCACTTCAAGGCAGGCATCCTCGCCCGCGAAAGAGAATTCCACGCAAACGGCGGCAAGTTCATCTTTCCTCTACCCGAAATCGAAATCGTTTAAAGCTCCTTGCCCAACGAGAGAATGCACATTCTTGTTCCCGACGCCCAATCCTTTCATGGTGGAGTGGAAACAGTGACGACGAGGGTTATCAATGCATGGACGCACAACTTCAAAACCAAAGTCACTTGGGTTCTCCCACCGCACCGGTTAGAAAGATTTCGTTCCGAGTTCAAAGGCAATCCAGCTCTTGAGTTCGAAAGTTTCCAATGGTCGCGAACCCATCCGAGAACATTATTTCTTTCGCTCTTGAAAAGAAGCCATTCCATCCTTTCCAAAGCATGGGAACTTAAATGCAACAACGCCAGGCTTCGAAAAATCATTCACAAACAAAATTGCACTCATTGTTTTTATTTTTGGCCAATCAAAGAACCTTTCCCACATTTGAAGATTCCGGTCTTCTGCCTCATTTGCGATTTGGCATGGCAACGAGTTGCTGAAAGTTACCCTCATGACAACCCCGAGGATTTAGACAATGCTTTACGCAATTGGGTATTGCGATGTCGGCAGGTGTTCACCATCTCGGGCTCCACGCGAAACGAGGTAGTCGACTTGACCTCCGAAATGGCCGACAAGGTTCATGATGTCCTGCTTGCGGCCGACAGACCATTTGTAGAATCCACGAAAAACGGACCGGATTTTTCATTCATCGATGAAAAAGTACCTTTCTTCCTCTATCCCTCAGCTCCGAATCCGCAAAAGAACCATCTTGTTCTATTCCAAGCCGTTTCCACTCTCTTGGAGCGGGGTTTATGTTTCCGTCTGGTTCTAACCGGAGGGCACACCAGCAGACTGCTAGGCGATGTTCCAATGGATCGACGGTTGCCAGAACGAGCACGGCGCTTCTTTCAAGAAAGAAAGAAGGAGCTTTCTAGCGTAATCGTCGCCGTCGATGACGTGCCGGAGGAGGCCCTTTCCCATCTCTACAATTCATGCCTCGCTGTTCTGATGCCCTCTCAATACGAAGGCTTTGGCTTAGCCGTGGCCGAAGCGTTTACCCACGGCAAACCGGTTATCGCATCTGATTTACCCGTATTCCGAGAGCAAATCGACTGCTATCGAGCGAAGGACTTCGTGGAAACGTTTCCAGCTACGAGCCATCTAGGCCTAGCCGATTTAATGGAAACTCGACTTCGGGAAGGTCCCCTCTCGGCCGAAAGCAGCCAAGCATTACGCAACAAAACCAGGCGTTGGAAATGGAACGACGTCGCCAAAACCTACATCCAAGTCATGCAAGGGTCCGATGCGCGTGAGGAAGTCGCTTGAAACCTTGAATTCATTATCCTCGACACAGAGTCTTCGACGAACTTTTCACTCCAGGTTTCCCGGTTGGCTGTTCTCGAAAATCCGCTGGAAATTGAATGAATGGAAAGATCGGCGCCTCAGGTTGTTGAATTTGCTGGGAATTCGCCTCACGGTAATTGATGGTTTCGGGGCTCTTGGAGACACCCTGCTGACGGCTACCGTAATCCGCAACCTCAAGGAACGCCACTCCCGACTACGGATCAATTGCATCACGCCTAATCCTGACTTACTCAGAATTGACCCGAACATCGAATCTCTCAACGAACCTGAAACCTATTTTTCGGTGATGAGTTGGTACATTGATCTCCGAACTGCCCGCAATGGTTCAAAAAACGTGCTCGCTCCCACGCTCGAAAGGCTTGGCATCCAAGACTTTCAGTATGAGGCTGAAATTCATCTAAGTAGCGAGGAAAGGGCTGTTGCGAACAATCTCATGCAAGGCTTGAAGCACCCGTTGGTTTCCATCAATTGCCAAAGCAAGGAGGCAGTGAAAAACTGGCCGGTGGATTATTGGCGAGAACTTGTCGCGGGCTTGGCCGAAACTTGCTCCATCGTCCAGCTCGGCAGCGACACGGAGCCCTTGCTTGAAGGCGTTGCCCTGCGGCTTGCAGGCAAGCTCTCGCCCCGCGAATCGTTGGCTGCGCTTTCCCACTGCTCGTTGCACGTCGGCCCCGACAGTTTCCTCATCCACGGGGCAAACGGACTGAAGGTGCCTTGCGTAGTGATCTTTGGTGGTTCCCGCACCCCCGCAAATCTTGGTTACGAGGAAAACACAAACCTCACAACCTCGCCATCTTGCTCCCCATGCTGGATTCACCAAGGTGATGGCCAAACTTGCGACCAAGACTTGCGATGCCTTCGGGACATTGGGGTTGAACTCGTCTTGGAGGCAATTCTTGAACGTTTGAAAATCAATCGTTCTCACCTCTCGGCATCATGAAATTACTAGTCACAGGATCCTCCGGTCTCATCGGA
>CEVA01034018.1_pt1 | contig 41636 bp, 49 predicted proteins | sample 361521 | NCBI WGS metagenome assembly CEVA01 (sample SAMEA2622823, study PRJEB7988) | marine metagenome | isolation source: saline water (ENVO:00002010), including | reverse complement strand
CTAGACCTGTTTTAAGAAGCATTTCAATAGACATTTGACCTTGTAGGTTAACTGCTCTCATTTCTTCTAGACCTTGTGTTTGACGTAGAAGGTTGTGAAGAATTTGACCTTCAAGGAATTGTTTTTGTGCAGAGTCAGAAATTTCCATATTAATTTTTTCTTGAAGTTTAGACTCCAGAAGTTTATTAAATGCAATTGCATCACTTAGGATTTTTTCTGCTTCATAAAGTTTACTCTTGTCTTTACGAAGGATTTCAAGATCAAGCTCACGGTCTTGAATGCCTTCTTCTAATGTTTTTTTGTAACCGTCAATAACACTTTGCATTGTCTGGAATTGTGCGAAATAATTACGAACAGGAGACAAGAAAGGTAATAGTTTGTGAAACCAAGATTCTACAAGATTATGGTTTTTAGGATGAATTTCTTTGATTTTATCGTTAAGACTAATCATAGTGTCATAGACCATATCACCTTCTTCTGTTCCTTTTAGAGAACCCATGCGTTTTTCAAGTGCTTCACTTGTAAAGTTAGAAGCCTGATCCATAACTTTTTCATTAACAATTCGAAGACCTTGAACAACACCATCTTTTGTTTGAGAATCATTAAAATCAATACCCATTAGGGCGTCAACAACCTGATTGACCCTTGCCATATCTTCATCAGTTTGAGAAATAGCAGTTTCAGGAATAACAGCAGGTGCATTTGCAGTTTCTCGTAAAACATTAAGCTTCAATGTTTTGTCAATCGTTTGTGATTGAATATTTTGAAGTGCAGTTGCTACCATTTGACCTTGATTTTGGTTTGACATAATATATACCTTTTTTTGTTTAAGTTTAAATAAGTTTTAATTAATTATAAGAGCCAGCTTTTTTATTTAAGACTTCTGATAAATCTTGTAGCTCTTGCAATACATGTTTCATATTTTCAGGCTTTCTAAGCTCCGTTAGGTTTGCTAATGTAATATCCATTTTTGTTAAAGCACGTTCATTGTCAGAAAGAATTCTATTGATTTTTTCTTCATATTCAGCTCGTAAACTAATACGAGTTTCCAATGATTTGATTTCTGATTCTTCGTAATCCGTTAGGACTTCTTTTTTATTAAGTGTTTCTAATTCTTTTGTTATATAATTTAAGTCTATATTAACCATATTTGACTCATAATTCAACACTTTTTCGATATTATTTAACGCAATTAAATTTAATTGGTCAAAACCACCAATAAGCCTTTGGTAAGCAAGAGAGGTGCTGTTTAATTGATTATTAAGAACTTCTTCAAATCTATCATGTTTTTGCTCGAATAGTTCAATTTGTTTTACTGCTTTTTGATTATTTAATGTTTTTTTAATGTTTTCAATCTTTTTCTTGTTTTCGATTTGAATCTTAACATTAAAAACTTTCATAAATTCATTTTTAAAATGTTCTTGACGAAAGCTTAAATTGCCAATCATGGCAGCAATGCCAAAACCTGCAACCCCTAATGACATGTATAAAGGAGTAAACATTTCCAGAACAAAAAAGATACCAGAAACCGATAATCCACCTGCAAGTGGAATCAAACTGATATAACTTTGCAGAGCAAGTTCACGAGAGCCTTTTTTTAATTTAGTATCACTAACAATTTCATTCGTTTTCATAATTAACCTTTATTTTTTATAAAAGGGGTTAGCCAAAACCCCTTTTATTTAACATTTCATAAATTATATCACAAAGAGTCTAGTAATGAAACAAATTCTTCGTCTGAAATGTTTTCCCCTTCTGATTGAACTTCTTTTAAACCTGCAAGGATAGAAGTGTAATCACTCGCAGCATAGTAATGGACAAGTTCTTTGTTGTTTAAAGAATGTCGATCACCAATACAGAAACCAATTGTTGTAATATTTACAGGTGATTTATAACCAATCTCGTTAACGATACTTGTAGGGTCTTCTCCAGAATTAGCTTCACCGTCAGTGACAATAACAAGATTGTATTCACCATTTGAGCCTTGCATACTAGCTTGTGATTTAAGCTTATCATAAGCAATTTTAATTGAAGATTCTAATGGTGTTCCAGAACCTGCAACAATAGAGTTTACTTGGTTTCTGAATTCACTATGATTTATTTTAGATAATGAAAAACGTTCATTGATGCCATTACTATCAAAAACAACTAAGCCAATATTAGAGTCACCAAGTGTTTTAGAATAATCAACAACAGCACGTTTAGCAATATCAATTTTATTACCGTCACCTTCACAGCTTGAAGCGTCCATACTTCCTGAACCGTCAATTACAAAATAAAAGTTTTTATCTTGACGTTCTGATTCTTCAACTGTTCCTGTAACCTTAACACCAGATAGCCAATCATAGCGGAATTCTGTTTTTGTCTGTGTATTGGCGCTAGACACAGTGGCTTTCTGTGTCACAGTTGTATTAGCTTTGCTTTGATTACTGCTTTCATTACAACCAACTAAGGCAGCAAGAGAAAAAGCAATCATAGATAATTTTAGTTTTGTATGTTTCATTTTGCTATTCCTCTTTTAATTAAAAGTCAAAGTCGTCGTCTGATAGTTCTACTTCTGCTTCAATACGTGTGAAACCAATTACTGCTCGACGGTTATCAGCGTATGCTTTCTTAGCAGCTTTACCTTTTTTGTTTACTTTACAAGGCTCACCACCACAGATACCAGTTTTAGGTTTTTCAATACCGTAGCCTACTGTTTCAAATTGGCTTTCGTCAATGTCGATCTGGCGAACATTACGAGCATAATCAATGATTGCACGACGAACTTCTTTTGCACGTTCTTCACTTAGATTCCAAGCTTTTTGACGAATACGCTTCAAAGTGCTTTCTGGTGCTTTTTTCTTAAACTTGTTAATCAAGTAGTAAGAAGGATCGCTGTGTGCTTGAATAATAATTAGGGTGCTATCATAAGTTGTAGCTTCATCAATTAGTTTATCAAATACTTTACCGTGATATGCAGGGTTAAATACGAATGTTGATTTACCTGCGCTAAACTTAACTTCTTCTGACATAAATTGTTCATCGTCAAGAGTATCATTAGCTTGCATTTCAGAAACGATTTTCTTAGTAACTTCGCTATTGAATGCAGAAACTTTAACATCGTCGGCATGATCTAGACCAGTTTTAAAAGCATTCCAATCAAAAGTAGCTTTTGTTAGTGGTAAACGCTGTTTAATAAGCTTCATATCAATTAGAGCGTCATTGATTTCAGTTGTTACACGCTCAAAGTTACGACCTGCACGTTCGTCAGTAAAAAATTCTACGTTTTCTGCAAAACCTGCGTGGTTTGCGTCATACTTAAACATAGCTTTTACGTCTTCCGTAAGGTCTTCGGAACCAAGAAGCTGTGTTGCAGAAGCTTTCATCCAAGTTTTATATTCACTAGATTTAGTATTTTTAGTAACTTCATCAGCTTTTTCTTTTGCAACAAACATTGCGTGAGCTAAACGTTGGATTTCATCTTTATGAGTTTCATAGTAATCAGATCGAACAACATATACGTCAGGAATAACTTTACTTGCTTGTGCTGTGCCATAAACTACGCTTGAATTTTTACAAGCATTATCACCTTCTGTAATAGCTGAACCTTCTGGTGAAATTACGAATGTTGCATTAACGCCCATTTGAGAGTCACAAAATGCATTAGCAGGAGTTTCAGCAGAACCTAGAAGATCTTTCATCCAAACAACGTCAACGTCATTGAATGTAAGCCCACCAGACTTTAGTGCTCGCCACATAAAGAACGTGTGAGGTCCGTATGCTGTTAGAGCAATTTTCTTGCCTTTAAGATCACTAAGTTGTTTAACACTAGTATCAGCAACAAGAACGTCACCACCTTTTGACCAAGATAGTAGGTTAAATACTACTGGGCGAAGTTTTGGGTCATTATAAACAAGTTCATTAAGCTGAACAACCTGATCTAGTGTGCCACGGAAAAACGGTGTTTTACCTGAAATATAATCTTTTGCTTGATTGATTACAGAATCTTTAAGAACAAGTTTGTAATCTAGATTATATTGGTCAAAAACAGAACCATTTTTGGTTGATTGAGAGCTACCATTTGCAAGAACAGTACGAATATCTTCTGCCCAAGTGATTTGTGGAAGTTCTTTCGAAGATTGAACATTGCCTTTATATTGAGAAACACTAATATGTTCTGACAGTGGTTTCATATCTACGGTTTTGACCGTTGCGTTAGCAGATAGAGAAATCACCCCTGCTAAAATGGCTGTTGTTGCGATAAATGATTTATTCATTTTCATACCTTTTTTTGGTTTGTTGTTAAAAGTTGCACTTATTATATAAAATTACTGAATATAAATCAATGATTAAATATAAATATTTTTATAAGTTTTCTTTTTTTTTGTTTCATGGGTTAACGAAAAGAAACTATAACAAATCAAAATAAAAAAGAAAAGATTTTTTTTATGTTTTTTTTGTAATAAAAAAAGTTGCAAACTTGTTTTAAGTTGATTATAATTACAACAAATATATTCACATACATAATAGAAGGTAAAGTGATGGAAATCAAAAAGCCAGAAGTAGTTAAGAAAAAAATATCTTGGAAAGAATGGATTGTCCCTTTGTCAGAAGAAAACATGACAGTGCGGGAAGCTCTTGAGACACAAGCTCAATCAGGTGCGGCTGAACAAGTGAAAATCCCACTTATTGTAAAGTTAGTTGAAAATCCAAAATACGATATACCTTACATTACTTTATTTGATGGGGCTGTTGGATTGACGGAACATGATATTATTCATTTATTGTTAGGTCGTGGAATGCTACCAAAAGATGAAGCTTTTATTATTGGTTTTACAATGGGTTCTTCAAATTCTATGTCTACATTTCAGAAGAAAATATATGGTTTGATTTCAAAATATGCATATCCAAAATATTATAAGTTTGATGATGAAGATATTGAGGTGTTCAAAAAAGCAGCTCATTTAGGTTATGTATCAAATTGTCAACCATTAAACACAATTGATTTTGAGTCTTTAATGGATTTGTCATTGAAAGAAGCAAGAGAAAAAGTAGGTATTGAAGTTGATTTAATCAATGCTTATTATAAAGCAGAAAGACAAAAGTATCCAAATGATAATGCTTCACAAAGATCTTACCAAAAACAATTAAAAGATTTATAAAGAAAAAAATAAAAGACTTCCAGCAGGGAGTCTTTTATAATTTTAAAACAATATTATAAATATTTAGAAAATTCTAATAATAAGATTTTTCAAATAAAGTATCAAAAATAGTGCCTGATTTTTTATTAATTATATCTTCAAGTTCTTCTAATTTACCAATGGAAGCAAAGCCTTCGTTGTTTATTGAAAAATCAACAGCCGCTTTTATCTTTGGCAACATAGAACCATCGGGGTAACTGTTCTCATCAAATTCAAAAACAGGAAAATGTTTAATCATTTTTTCATCTTCTTGTTTGTAATTTTCATAAACACAAGAAACATCTGTTAAGATAACAAAAGCATCAACGCCAAGTTCTTGTGCTAAAAGAGAAGAAGTTAAATCTTTGTCAATCACCGCTTCAACACCTTTATATTTTTCATTTTCAATAATAGTTGGAACACCGCCACCACCACCACAAACAATAATATGTTTTTTCTCTAAAAGTTCTTTTATAACATTTGTTTCAATGATTTTTTTTGGTTTAGGGGAAGGAACAACACGACGATAATATTCACCATCAGCTTTTATTTCCCAACCATATTTCGATTTCATTTCTTCTGATTCTTGCTTGTTGTAAACAGGACCTATAAATTTAGTTGGGTTGTTAAAAGCAGGGTCATTTTTGTCAACTAAAGTTCTAGTAATAACATTAACAACAGATTGATCATAAATACCCAATTCATTGCTTAATTCTTGTATAAGCATATAACCAATCATGCCAGAACTTTCAGCACCTAAAACGTCTAAAGGGTAAGGCTTTGTTTCTTTGTAATTTAAATTTTGTAGAGCTAATAAACCAACCTGTGGACCGTTACCATGAGTAATAATAACGTTATGTTCTTCAGAGATTTTATTGACTACTTCTGCAACTTTTTTTATATTTATTCTTTGTGTTTCCGCTTCTAAGGGTTCACCTCTTTGAAGTAAAGCATTTCCTCCTAAAGCAATTAAAATATTCATAATTAAATCCTTAATTTTGTAGATAAGGCAAGGGAATGCCTTATCGTTATTTTATTTATTAATTTAAGCTAATGTCGCAACCATAACTGCTTTTATCGTGTGCATTCTATTTTCAGCTTCATCAAAAACAATAGAATAATTAGATTCAAATACATCTTCTGTTACTTCTAAAGCTTTTAAATTATGCTCACTTGCAACTTGCTTACCAACAACAGTATCATCATTGTGGAAGGCAGGTAGACAATGCAGGAATTTCACATGTGGGTTTCCTGTTTTTTTAATGAGTTCCATATTAACTTGATAAGGAAGCATTTTATTTATCCTTTGCGCCCAAGCTTCTTTTGGTTCGCCCATAGAAACCCAAACATCAGTATAAAGAAAATCAGCATCTTTTACTGCAAGGTCAACATCTTCGGTAATTGTTATTTTTGCACCTGTTTCCTTTGCAATTTCTTGACATTCGGCAACAAGCTTGGAATCAGGTTGATGCCCTTTTGGTGCAGCAATTCGGAAATCAACACCCATTTTGGCAGAACCTACCATAAGTGAGTTGCCCATATTGTTCGCTCCATCACCAAGATAACAAAGTTTCATTTCTGATAATTGTTTGCCACGTCCATGTTCTATCATAGTCAAGAAATCAGCAAGAATTTGTGTAGGGTGAAATTCGTCAGTAAGACCATTCCAAACAGGAACACCTGCATATTTACCTAATTCTTCAACGATTTCTTGACCGAATCCACGATACTCAATGCCATCATACATTCTACCAAGAACACGAGCCGTATCTTTCATTGTTTCTTTGTGACCAATTTGAGAACCAGAAGAACCGATATATGTTACGTTTGCGCCTTGATCATAAGCAGCAACTTCAAAAGCACATCGTGTTCTTGTAGATGTTTTTTCGAAAATAAGAGCAACATTTTTGCCTTTTAAAGCGGGTTGTTCTGTTCCTGCATATTTACTTCTTTTTAAATCTCTTGATAAGTCTAAAAGAAAACCTATTTCTTTTGGTGTAAAATCTAAAAGTTTTAGATAATTTCGGTTTTTTAAATTGTAAGCCATTTTAACTCCTTATTTAATTAACAATTTATTTAACAATTTATTTAACAAATCACAAAGCATCTCTTTGTATTGGACAACTCATACAACGAGCACCACCACGACCACGACCTAATTCGTCACCAGGTATAGTTAAAACAGTAACACCTGCTTCTTCCAATTTATTGTTGGTTAAAGTATTTTTTTCATAACCTATAACAACATTAGGAGAAATAGTAAGAACATTGTTGGCATCATTCCACTGCTCTCTTTCTCTTTGAGCATAGTTACCACCAGTAGGTATAATATTTAATTTATTAACATCTAGAGCCTCGGTTAATGCTTGAATGAAATTTTTATTTTCTCTAACCTTTAATTGACCTTGCATTGTTATAGTCCAAGAACGAACATCATCTTTGATAATTCTAGGATAAACAGTAAAAGTATCGTGATTTAACATAGTCATTACAGTATCCAAATGCATACAAGAACGATGTTTTGGAAGTTCTACCGCAATAACTTTATTCGCACTACCTTTTTCTAGTATAGCCCTTGATAAAGCTTCTACACCTTGTGGTGTTGTTCTTTCACTCATACCAATTAAAACTGCACCATTACCTATAACTAAAACGTCTCCACCTTCAATAGTCGCATTATCGTAATGGTTTTCATCAGTTCCATACCAAAAATTAAAATCATTGTTTTTAAACATGTCATGATATTTGTATATAGAAAGTAAATTAACAGTTTCTTTTTGTCTAGCAGGTTTAGCCATTGGATTTACTGATACACCATCATATACCCAACAAGAAGTGTCTCTTGTAAACAAGTGGTTTGGTTTAGGTGGAATAATAAAATCATATTTATGTAATAAAGATTCAAAGATAGAGATTTTTTCAAAATTATTATCAGCTAGGTACTCTTCATAACTTAATCCACCAATCATTATTGTGGTAAGTTTGTGTGCTGATACAGAATTTAAATAAGTCTGTATTTGTTCTTTAAAATCTCTACCAAAAAAATGATCATTTACTTGCTTGTCGATAAGCCATTTTTTAGCTTCAGGATTTTTAAGTGTTTCTTCTAATAAGTCTTGTAATAAATATACTTCGACATTATTTTTTCTTAATGTTTGTGCAAAAACGTCATGTTCTTTACCAGCTCTTTTTACATCAAGAACATCATCAAATAATAAACTTTCACAATTAGATGGTGTTAACCTTTCTATACTTAGATTTGGTTTATGTAATAAAACTTTTCTTAAAGTTCCTATTTCGGATTCTACTTTGTAAGACATAATTATGCTCCTTTGATTGATAAATTTAAATATTATAATGGTGAAATTGTTCCATTTGACATTAAGTAAAATGCAGATAAACAACATACAACTAGGAATACTGCAAAAGCGGATTCTTTACCTGTAAATATTTGTTTCTGATTTTCCTTTTTAGCCCACATAAAGAAAGGGACACCAAATGCATATAAAATAGAAACCATTAGTAAATAATCTAATCCAGCAGCATAAATTAACCAAACACCATAAAGCGCAGATAAGCCACTAATAAACATATCTTTCATTCTTTGTTTATTTTCATTCTCATAAGTTTCTTTTGTAAAAGTTAATTTCAAAAGGTAAAGAGAACTAAATAAATATGGTAATAATATTGCAGTGGTTGCAATTGAAAGTAATGTTTCATATGTGCTGCTTGAAAATAGAGTTATGATTAAAAATACTTGAATTAATCCATTAGTAATAATTAATGAATTTACAGGTGCATTTGATTTATTTTCTTTCATAAATGTTTTAGGTAAAACACCATCTTTTGCTGCGATATAAGGTATTTCTGCTGATAATAACGTCCAGCCAAGAAATGCACCTAATAAAGAAATTGCAAGTCCGATATTAATTACAATAGCTCCCCAAGAACCAACAACTGCTTCTAATACATATGCCATTGAAGGGTTTTTAAGCTCTGCTAATTCTGCTTGCGATAGAATACCAAAAGAAAAAACAGAAACAGAAACATAAATTAATAATGCACTGACTAAACCAATAATTGTTGCCTTACCTACATCTCTTTTGTTTTTTGCTCTTCCTGAAATAACAACGGCTCCTTCTACACCAATAAATACCCATAATGTAACTAGCATTGTAGATTTAACTTGTTCCATTATTCCACCAAGAGAATCATTTTGTCCACCAAAAAAGTCAAATGTAAATTTTTGATAATTAAAGGCAAATATAACCAATATTATGAAAAGAATTATTGGTATTAATTTTGAAATAGTAGTCACCACATTAACTAAGGCTGCATCTTTGACACCTTTACAAATAAGATAATTAATAATCCAAACAAAAACAGAAGCTGCTGCAATTGAGTAAATATTATTTCCGCTTTCAAAAATAGGGAAAAAGTAACTGAGCGCACCAAATAAAAGTACAGCATAGGATACATTACCGAGCCAAGCACTAATCCAGTAACCCCAAGCGGAATTAAAACCAATGAAATCACCGAAACCTTCTTTTGCATAACTATAAACACCCCCTGTTAAGTTTTCTTTCCTTATAGAGAGTTTTTGATAAACAAAAGCTAATGCCAACATCCCTATACCAGTAATTAGCCACCCAATTAATATTGCACCAACGCTAGAGTCTCTTGCCATATTTTGCGGTAACGCAAATATACCACCACCAATCATTGATCCAACGACTAGTGCGGTTAGAGAACCTAAACCTAATTTTTCTTCTTTATTCATAAAAATCCCCTTAGTATATTTTCTTGTATTTGTAACAAAAAATAAAAGATTAATACATAGAACCATTATGTTTTAAAAATATTTCAAAAAAATAAAATAAAAAATCTTTATATATTATGGCTTTATTTTATTTAAAAAAAAGGCAAAAAAAAATATTTTCAAAATTTTTTTTTCAATAATTATATTTAATATTTAATATATGCAAGAATAATAACAATAAAAAAACATATTGAAATATGTTTTTTATTTTCAAGAAGCATTTTTGTGTATTCTAAATTTTTCAGAGATAACACAATTTTTACCATTAAGTTTGGCTTTATACATTTCTTTATCGCCTTTATCTAATAACAACTCTAAAGTATCTCCATTTTTATAAGAGGCGACACCAAAACTACAGGTTACATTCATATTGTTATCAAAATGAGTTTTTGATATATTTAATCGTAATTTTTCAGCCAAAAGGGTTGATTCTTCAATATTTTCTGGTATTAAAATACAAAACTCTTCACCACCTATTCTAGAAAAAAGTCCATATTTAGGGGAGATTTCTTTCGATATGCGAGATATTTCTTTTAATACGATATCTCCAAAATTGTGACCATAAGTATCATTGATTTTTTTAAAATTATCGATGTCGAAATAAATAATAGATAAATGTTTTACATCACTATCTATAATTTTACTTTTTATATGGAACCAACGTTTTAATGTTTTTCTATTATGTGTTTTTGTCAATTCATCTTTATAAGCTTCTATTAACATTTTAACTTGCTTTTTTGATTCATTCCTTGTTTTAATGTTTAAGTGATTCAAAAGTTTAGATTCGAAGGTTAAATAAGAAGAAAAACCTAAAAATAATAAAAAGATTATAAGGTCTTCTATGAAAAAATGTGAAGTTGTTTTCTTCATGATAAGTATAAAAAATAAATAAAAAACAAAAACAAGGAAAATAAAAGTTTTTATTTTTTTCGCACTAGGTTTTTTCGTATTCACCCTTTATCCTCCTTTTTTATTAATTTAATCTTATTCATAAAGTTTTGAGTAAAAAAATAAAAAATAAGTTTCATTTTTTTAAAGTTTTAATTTAATTTTAAGTGAAAATAAATAAAAAAGAAAAATTAAAATATCTATATTTATTAATAAAAAATATCATAAAAAAAACAGTCAGAAGACTGTTTTTTTTTATAAAAAGAAAATAAAATAATATTGTTTTTGATATTAGAGAGTTTTATGATTGAAGGAGTTTGATTTTACAACCATGCTCATGAAATTCTTTTAGTGTTTCAATGTTTATTCCAAGACCAATAAAAAAATGATCAACAGGTTTCTTCAAAAGAAATCTTGAATCGTTTTTTAATGATTCTTTTACTTTATTAAAATTATCAATATTATCACTTGAAATTTTTGAAAGTTCTTCTTGTGACAAAACGCCTTCTTCTCTTGCTTTTTTCAAAGCTTCTCGACGGTCTTGAGTTAAACGTCGAGCTTCTTTCATATATGGTTCAAAATCTAAAACTTGGCGAAATAAAGTGATTTTTCCTGTTGAATCAACTGGAAATGCTTCAAAAGTATGTGTTTTTTCATCGTGTCTTGGTTTAAGCAAAACATGAGTAAAATGACCAATGTATTCGTATTCTTCTTCATATAAAAGAAAATGTGTTTCTAACAATTTTTCTTTTAAATTTTCTGAGACTTCAATAAGGAAAGAATCATTTTCCGTTGCTTCTATTTCACCAAGAGTAATTTTCAATGGTTCGTTTTTGTGTTTTTTCTTTTCTTCGAGAGAGTATTCAGATTCAATAATTAAAGTGTCAACGTGAATAAAGTTTTTAATGAAAACATCACTTTGTTTATTTGAGTCAAGAGTTCGGGTTGAGTATTCATTTAGCTTTAAACCTTTTTCTTGATAATGCTTTAAAACTTCTTCTTCTTTTTTATTCTTCACTTCAACAAGGTAATTTTTAATTTGTTCATTAGTTGCAACTTGTTTATCTCCTGAAAAAAATTCAATATCAATAATTGTTCCAACAATATTACCAATTTTTCTTACTTTTCCAACAACTTTATCAATGTTGGCATATTTATAAAAGCCTTCTTCCAACATAATATCTAAGTTGGGAAAAGTAATAGTGTCACCTTCAAAAATAGGGTGATTGTTTTTGTCGTAAACTAATGTGCTTTTCATTTGAAATCTCTTTTATTAAGTTGAGATAATTATAACAATAAACGACTTAATAGGCAAAGAAAAATGCAATAAAAAAGTCCCAAGATGGGACTTTTTAAACGAATATACACATTAAAATCTACTATATATAATCAAACGGAGGTCTTTTTTATTATTTCATTTTTCGTCAGAACGGAATGTCATCATTAAACTCCAAAGGAATAGGTTCTTCTTGTTTAATTTCTGCATAAAGTTCTGCGTCTTCTTTTAATTCTATTTCTGAGTTTGACTCATTTACTACAACAGTTTCTTCTTTTGTTTCTTCAAGTTCTGGTGTTAAATCATTCCAGTTTTCACTTTGTGCAATGATTTTTTCTAAGTCTTCTTTTGCGTCATAGCGTAATGATTCACCATATTTTAATAAAAATCGTTCTAGGATATTTTTTGGCGTCTTTTCGTTTTCTTCTTCTGTTGAGCGTTCTTCAATAAAAGCTTCAGCGTCTGAGTAAATATCATTTCGAGATAAAAAGTTTTTTTCATTTTCTGAAACAATAATAGGTGTCACATTTCTAGAAAGACGATTTATATATTCCATTTCTTTTTGAGTAGTTACAGGAAAAGAATCTTCACCATTTTTTTCAATAAAACGTTTTTTTAACTCTTTTGATAAACCTTTACTTCTATTAAAACCAAAATTCATGGTAAGCACTTCAGAAAATTTGTTCTCAATAGCGTCAGCAATATTTTCTGCACCGCCTTTATTGGCGTATTCACATATTAGATCAGCAGTAATCCTATTGAAGTCATAACCTTTAACAGATTGACGATCACGGTCAAGCTTCATTGTTTTTGCTGTTAGATTGTAGCCATATCCAAATTTGTCACCAAGATCTTCAACAAAAAGTCCATTAATAAAAACCTTACCTTTAAGTTCTTTATCAAGAAGAATTTCGTTTCCTCTTAAAGAAGTGAATTTTTCATATTCACCTCGTAATGGCAAATATTTTTTGTTAACAATATCCCATTCTTCTTTTGTAATACCATCAATTTCAAAAGAAAGATTATTGTCTGGAACTGTTTTAATAATATATTTATGAATTTTGATTTTTAATACAGGCTTGTTATTGTATTTTTTCTCTTTATTAAAAGTCGTAGTCCAACGTTCTTTACGTGCATAATTTTTGATAACTGTTCTTTTATTTAGCTTTTCAAAAATAAGCAATGCAATCTTATAACCTTCACCATAGTTGCCTGTCATTTCGTCGTCATCATTTTTATTTGTGCCACCTAAAAGAATAGTATCACGTTCTAAAATGGATTCTTTATTAGAAATAATAAGCTTTTGTTTTTTTTCATCGTATTGAATACTCAAAACATTATCAGGATTTTTACGTGCTTGGTCAGATCCATTTTGAAGAATTTCACGAATCGCTTCCCAAATCCCCCAATGGTTACAATAATTTTTTGTTAGGTTTAAGTTGTAAGTGGTCATGAGAATGCCTTATCAATTAATTTCAATGGAGTTATTATACATAACAAGAGTTATCAAATCAATAAAAAAAGAACCATTAAAAGTTCTTTTTTTCTTTTGTTTCTAAATATTTAAGGTCTTTTCTTTTTTATTTTAATTTCTTTTTCGTTAATCGTTTCTTTTAACATTTCATTTTTGTCGTTAACAAGCTCTTTGATATTTTCGTCATACAAATCATTATAAACATTAACAGCATTATCTTTAACTTTTGGATGGCAGAAAACAATCTCTTTCATATCGTAGTACAAAGGATCGTTTCTCATTCCTAAACCAAAACAATGTTCGTCAATGTCTTGTAAAAAACCACGTATGCCTGATTCCATTTCTTCTGTTAATACAGGAATAGAATTGAGTTCAATCTCTTTTAAAGGGTATAAATTTTTAATTTTTGATTTCGTGAAATCTGCATCAAGTTTTTGGATTTCTTTTAAAAAGATTTCGTGAGCAGCATGTTTATTTAAGTTTTTGGCTTTATTGTTAGTAACAATATCAAAGTGAAAAAAGCAATTTTCCTTTATTTTAACTTGAATATTTTCAACATTTTCAAGAAGCTTTTTTGCATATTCAACTTTTTCTGTTTTATTTAAATTATCAAATTGAATTTCAATATAATTTCTGTCTTTATGGATTTCACGTTTTTCGTTCATAATAAGTTCCTTTAATCGATATAAATATTATATCATAAAGACATTTATTAACCAATTTTTAGAACAAAAAAACAACAAAAAAATAGATTTTTATTTTTCGATTTAATTAAGAAAACAACAATAGTTTTATTATTTTATTTATTGACTTATATAGTAATTTTTTATATAATAATTAGCTAAAAAAATAATAAAATCAAGAAAATTTAATGAGAAGAAAGGTATGATTTTTTATGAAAATTAAACAAGTTTTATTGGTAGCACTGACGATGTCGGTGTTGTCAGGATGTGCTTCAAATGGCGAAGATTTAAATTTTAAGGAAAAGAAATCAGTTATTGAATTAAACAATAAAGTAGTTCAAATAATTAAGCTAGAAGATAGGTTTATCAATACCTATCTGGGAAGAGAAGGTTATGACTGCTCTGATCAAGAATTGTCACCTTCTGGTAATTATAAAGCAGCTTTTGCTTTAACTAAGTATAAAAAAGGCAAATCGGTGAGTAGTTCTTTTCACTTTATAGATAAAGTGAAAGGAGAAGTCAATAAAAAATTAACAATATCGGGTTTTTATTCATTACCCTCTTCTACAAACTATTTTAACAGAATAGAAGATATTCCTCTTAAAACAGAAGGTTTGGATTCAAATATTGCTCTTTATCTTCCAATAAGTAAAGAAGTGGAGTCAGAGATTTATTTAACAGAAAAAGAAGACAAAAAAACAAAACTAAAAAAGTTTAATTACTTTATAAAATATTCAACTTCGACAGAAATAGAAAATGAAAATAAATCAATGAACTTTTATTTACAATCAAATAAAAGTTATCACAACGAAGTTTTTCCATATTCTGAAAATGAATTTCTTAGTGTTACATTTAAAGCATGTCCAATTATTTAAAAGGTATTAATTTGAAAAATTATTATACAGAACAAGAAATGTTAGACTATATGAAAAAACATTTCCCTAGAGTAAAACAAGAAATAAAGATTATAAATGGTTTTAATTGTCGTCATCATTTCTGTGAGTTAGAAAAAGGTTGGTATCCAACACATTCAGTAGTAGATGAATATGAATTATTTATGGTAATGAAATATACAGGAAGTATTCAAGATAGAAAAAAATGGAACAAATACTCTAATTCAAAACTCACGACAAATAAAAAAGAATTAGTAAAAGAAAACAAAGCAGGAAGAATCTCGAAAAGAAAACATAAAAATGCAAGAAAATCACATGAATACGATAGAAAAGGATTTGAAAATTTCATTAAATCATTGAAAAGATCAGGTGTTCCGACATTAAGAAGAACAAAAAAAGAAAGATATAAAGGTTTGTTCTATTTTCATCTTAATAAAGATAGAGAAATCCTAGATTTTATGTCTGGTGAAGAGGTAGATTCCGACCTTGGTATTCTTTATATTCCGAATGAAAAAGGTTATCCATTTATAGGAATGGATGTAATAGAAAGCTTAGAAGATTTGGTTTCATTAGTGAATGGTAAAAATGGTAAGCAAATCACTGTTGAAGATATCAAAAATAAACGCTTTAGATTTTACAACATTTAAAAAAAGACCTTCCGACTGGAAGGTCTTTTATTTTTTTTGTCTATTGTTAGTCAACTAAATTAAAACAATATTCTGTTCCACGAAATCCTTCTGCACCACATTTATCGTAATATTTAGTTAATAATTCTTTATCAAAACCTTGTTTAACAAGTTCTTCGAAAGTAGACTTAATTTCAACATTTTGAGCTACGGTATTAAACAACATTAATCCAAAATAACGAGGTTCGACATTCATGGTTTTATTAACAAAAACATTTTTAATAAAAATTTCGTTAAGGTGTTCCTTAGCTTTTTCAAAGAATAAAGTTGCCTGTTTTTCAGTTAATCCTTTAATGTTGTAAATGTTCTGCGCTTGGAAAGAACAATCAATAATATTTTCATTAACTTCTGAAACAAATCTTGATAGGTCGATGTATTCTTTAACATTTTCACTAAAATCTTTATCATTAACCCAACTGAAATGCTTTTCAACTAGAACTTGAACTTCTTTTTTACAATAAAGCTCATTGTGGTCATTTTTCATTTTTTCAAATGTTTCAATGCCATTTGTTAAATCTTTTTTAGTTAAAATTTGTGTTAAAGGATCAATGCTGCTAGACATTTCCATTTCTTCTAGCTCGTTTGAATTTAAAAAATATAAACTTCTCTTATAACTAAAAATACCAGAATCAGGAGTCATTTTATTCACAATAAGATAATGCAGTGGTTTATAAACACTAGAGTCGGAATAAAGTTCTTCTTTAATAGATTTGTTTAGTTCTTCATAAGAAACACGAACAGAACCATTTTTTACAGGAATTGTTATGAATGGCATATGTGGATTTAAGTTATTCATGGCAATAATGAATCTATAAAGTTGAACTTCATTATAATTGTTATCCTCTAAAAGAGCAGTATATCCATTAAAAGTAACAGGTTCTTCTTTGTTAAGGCTACTTAAAAAGGCAAGTTCATTTAAACATTTTTCAGGGATAGAATAATCGCAATCAACAAAAAATCGAATACGAGCCATATCTTTATATGTTTCTACAATATCAACAACTTCTTCATATTCTTCATCATTAAGTTCTTTCAAAAAAGAAATGAAGTTATTATTAGGTAATCCTCTGTCAAAAAACATTTCACGCTCTGTTTTTCCTTTCATTTTTTCTTTCAGTTCTTTTGAGTTTTTAAGCTTAATAGAAGCTAATTTAACTTCATGTTCTGTAGAATCTGGGTTGGCGATTGTGTTTTCGTATTTATCAATGTCTTTATTTAAAATTGTATTCGCATACATTTCTTTATTTAGTAAAAGCATCATAAGTATAGTTGTATCATTTTTGATAACTAGTTCGTCGATAAGTTCAATGGCTTTGTTTTTCATAATATATACTCTTAATTTCAATAGTAATATCATATAAAAAAGTGCATCAAAACACAAATAAAAAAAGAGCTTAAAGCTCTTTTTTATGAATTTATTTTTGTGTCTCTTGTGATGAAAACTTCCATATCATCTTTTGAGAAATAGCTGTATGGATTTTGATGAGGGCTAAAACCCATTTTAGCTCCTGCCTTTTGACTTTCAGAAATATGGTTTTCAAGAATACGATGAAGGTCAGAAACGTTTACTTTATACCAACCGCCACGTTCTGAAATGATCATATGACGTTTTTTTGGCTCCATATGAGTCCAAAGAGTTCCATCAGTAGCAAAGAATTTTTTATAAACTTTTGCTTTTTTTTCTACAAAACGTCCACGAGAACGACCTGGCTGTTCATCTTCTTTACCTGCTTTATTAACAGGGCTTCCTAACAAGAATAGTTCAATGTAAGGAAAGATAAAAGCATAGTATCCATAACGTTCTGGTGCTTGGTGGAATGTCATGTCATCTTCATTAGAAGAATAGTTTCCTTTTTGCTTTAGAACTTTACCAATGCCACCATATCGTGCAAGAGTCACTTTTTTTGAAGTATGATGTTTCACAGTTTACCCTTAATTTAAATATTATAGTAATTATATCAATTATATTTTTACAAAACAAGTTTTATTTTGGCGAATAGTTCAAACATATAAGGACTTAAAAAATTTAAAAGAAATAGCATTTCAAAATTATTGAGTGTTTTAATACTCAAAGATTGATTTAATCGAAGATTAACGTGTAGTGAATTACACATTGATTTGCAAAGAATGGTTTTTTTTGCTAATATTTATTGATAAAAAGAGAAGAGGAATTTATGTTTAAAAAAAATCTAGAGAAGTTAAAAAAAGGAATTGGTGAAACAATTGATAGCGGAAAGGAAGCTGTCGATTCTTCTGTAAAGAAAGTAACAGAAACAAAAAATGAAATAACAGAAGGTATTTCAAATGTTTCAAATACAGTAACAACAAAAGTGTCAAAAACAGTAGATAGTGTGACTGAAACAGTAGATTCCGTAGTTGAGACAGTTGATAATGTGGCAACAACAGCAACAGTAGTAACGAAAAAACTCTATAATGGGGTAGAGACGGTTGTGGCAACAGTAAAGATCGTGGGCGATAAATTAGTTAAAACGGTAAACTGGGTTTTAGGTTTTTCAATTTTTATTCTTGAAGCGGGTTTAACAATAGCGGCAGTAACATCTCCTGTCCCAACGCTTATTGGTATCGCAATTTTATTTATTATGGGTAAATTTATTTCTGATATAGCTGACGAAGTAGAAGATACTAAAACACAGAAGAAAACAAAAAAAGCAATTGAAACATTGAAAAAATATGGTGCTATCCCTAAGAATGCAATTGTTAAAACCGATCTGGTTGAAATGAACATCGATAGTGAAGCAGGAACAGTTTCAGGTAAAATTCTAAAAGGTGATTTTAAAAACGCAAGCCTAGAATCATTATCAATTAGCGAAATTGAAAATCTAGCTCATTACGCACCAGAAGAAAAAACAAAAGAATTATTGGAAGCTTACCTTTCATTCAGAAAGAAAAAAGAAGAAAACAATATCGAAATCGTCAATTCTTAATAAGAAAAGAAGAAACAAAAAAAGCAGCCTTCGGCTGCTTTTTTAAATCCCAATTCTTTTTATAATTCGATAAATATTTTTAGCGTCATAAACAGCTCTATGTTGAGTTCCTTTAAAGTCTGTTTTTAAATCACGCAGTGCTCGTGTAATGCTTGTAGCTCGAACACCAGTAATTTCCTTATAGTTATCTTTATAGTTAATATTTTTAGACTTCATAACATTATCAATCCCTTTAAGCGCAGTCTCACGTTTAATTTGTCGATAATCAAAGCCACCCCAAGAAACAAAAGTGTAAAAACCATTTTGTCTTGCAAAAGCTCTTAAAGAATCTAACGCTTCTTCAATGTAAGGCGCATCATCAACGTCTTTTTGTGTAATAGTCGTTAATTTTGTGCAGAAAGGGGTAAGTGTTGGGTTAATGGTAGGTTTAACGAATGTTGAGAATTCGTCTATGAGTTTGAAGTTTTCATCAACTAAGACAGCTCCAATTTCAATAATTTCCATTTTTTTGCGATCAAAGTTGTTTTTATCTTCATCACAAGTACATTCTAAGTCAATAATTAAATAATTGTTCATAAGTTATTTTTCCTTTATTATTCTTTTTAGTATTAATTTATTTGTCTTTTTATTTTCGAGCCGATTATATCAAATTAGAAATAATTTAGCAACATTTTTTTTAATAAAAATAAAAAAAGCTGCAAAAGCAGCTTTTTGTTTGAATTACAATTCATCTTGAATGATATTGTCTTGATAGTTCATTCCTTCTCTTCATCTTCATTTCGTTTCTTTTTTTGATTTCTTCTTCTTCTTTTCTTTTGATTTCTTTTGTTTCAATATTTAGTTCTTTTTCAAAGACGTCACATTGATTCTTAATTCTTGCAGCAGAATTAAGTATCACATCAATAGTGTATATTGTCCCACGACTTCCAAGACCAAGATGACTTTCTGTTTTAATTAATTCAAAATTACCGATTTTTTCAATTTCAGAAATATGTTTTTTGAAATGTAGGTCTTCATTTGCTTTATGTGGTATTTCCTGACCATAAAGAGTAATTCTGAATTTATTTTCAGACACATTCATCGTTCTGTCAAAACTAAGATCTTGCACATATCTAGCTTTATTTTTTTTATTATCACTAACAATATCACAAAATCTATCAAAAGCGTTCATTGTCGCATTTTTTTCAATATGATAAGAGCAAGTTTTGTTGTTTATTTTATTTGTTTTACGGACAACATATGTAGTGCCAGAAAACTGTGCTTTCATATATTTAAAGATATCCATATCTAATAAAAGTTCTTGTGAGAAAGCAATTAATCTTAAAGTATTACTATCAAAAAGGACAACATCTTTATAAATAAAGCCATCTTTATTTTTAATTTTATCTCTATATTGAATAGTAACGTCTGAAATAGAATTCGGTTTAAAAGTCGAACCTCTAACAGAGCTGATTCTATTTTCTAACCTTTGTTGTATATTAAATAACCATTTATTTTCATTTAGATCTTGGAACTTAACTTTTTTAGAATCATGATTGTTTTCCTTATATTTCAAATGGCTCTTGATTCGCTCTTGAATGCGTTCTTCGGGGGTAGAATCTGAAATATAATGACCATATCTCTCTTTACTTGCATATTCTCTCTTTTCAAGTGCCTTATCAATCTGTTCATCTGAGAAAAAGTTTCGCAACAAATGAAGGTAAACATAATTAGATTTACTTAAACAGTGAGTTGATTTAGAAAGCTCTTTGTATAAAACGTCATAAGTTTCTTTTGGCGCAGCTAGAGCAAGCGGAAGATATTTGTGTTTTAGATATTGATCTCTTGAAAAATAATCATCATCAATTCCAGAATTATAATTAGTCAAATTATTTACAGCTTCTGGATTTATTGCTGAATAATCATATTGAGAGGTTGAAAATGCTGTAATTATAGCAAAAATATCAATTTCATTGTAATCTAAGCCCAAGAATTTTGAAATATGAAGAATAGTGTAAGCATGATATTGATAATCAAGACTTGCAGAAGCTGCATTTTTAAATAAAAATTTCTTTTTTGTTTCTTCTTTTTTTAATGTTTTAATTTTTGCATTTTCTGAAAGCATACGCAAAACCATTTCATCTTTGGTTTCCGTAGGGTATTCATTTATAAAACTATCATTTGCATTTTTAACTTGTTTATCTCTTTTTTTTAGCGCATGAACAATGTCTGAAAATATTGTTTTTGACATTTTTAATAACCTTTTTGTGTTAAATTATTCGGTTATTATAACACAAACAGCATAGAGAACAAAGATATTTTTTTTTACTTTTTTCAACGATATTGTATAATGCAATTATAAAAAGAATAGAGGAATATATGTCAAAAGAAGAAAGATTGGTAGAAGATTGGTGTTTTGAAAAAGATTTAGAAAATGAAGGGTGGATGAATAATGGTGACAACGGAAATGCTTACGCTACCTCAGATGAGAAAGTAGTAAAAATGACCAGTGACTATAATGAATTTATGCAGACATTTGAAATACTGGATAATGATTCAGAATATTTACCAAAAGTATTTGATATGAGAGTTTTTCCTTCTGGAGAACTTGGAATAATGTTGGAGTATTTAGATACTTCTGATTCAGAGGAATTATTTAGAGAATTAGAAATGGAAGCAGGATTGCAAGAAGTCGATATTATGAATATCGATGTATCCATTGGTATGCTTTCTGACGAAGCAAGAAAATTCGGTGAGGACATTCAAAAATCAATGTATGCTTTTAAAGAAAAAGGAATCTATAATTTTGATATTCAACCTGATAATATAGGTAAAAATGAAGAAGGTAATTATGTTTTATTTGATCAAACGAATAAAGAAGCAAACGATCACGACGAAGATTTGTTTGAAGATATAAAAAACAAATTAAGAGAAAGATATGAGCTGGATGAAACCGTTTATAAGGAAGACGTAAGCTTGGAAAAACTATCAGTGGACGTAAGATCTATGAGAAAGGCACTAGAAGACGTTTCCTCTGGAAAAATAAGCAGAACAGAAGGTGCTTTAACTTGTATGTATAACGAATATGGTAGATTACAATTGGTTGATGGTTTTCATAGACTGTGTGAAAAACTATTACAAAGTGAAGAAGTTGCTGATATTGAAATAGAGCACGACGAAAGAACAGGATATTCAAGTCCAGTATATGCAATTACAGAACCAGAAAACGAATTAGAAATTGATGTTTCATTGCCATTTTGTGGATTAGAAGAGTTAGCTTGTGAAGATACGTTAAATGATTATTGTAATGAATATTTAGAATTAAAAAATAAAGAAAACAAAAATAAAACAAAATCAAGATTGTCTTTTTAAAAAAGAAAAACGCTTACAAAGCGTTTTTTTTAATCCAGTGAAATAGCCCATTGGAGTGCTGAACTGGCGTCTTCGAATGGCTCTGAAGATATCTCTTGTGTTGGCTCTATGTTTAAAATTATGCCATCTGAAAATTCAACCGAAATTATTTCGTTGTCTTTATCTGAATCTTCTTTTAAAGAAGTAACATAAAAACCTTTTTTTAATTGTATATTTTTAAAGTTTGTCCACTTAATTTCCATTTTGATTACCTTTATATAATTGTGTCGTCGTCATCGTCGTCTTCTGGCGCAGATAATACACTTTCTTGAACCACAAGTTCGTTTTCTTTTTCAATATCTTCATATTTATCTAAAAAGCTAACGTCAAGTTCAGTATTGAAAACAAATAAACACATTTTCAATGCCATGTCATTTTCAACTGTGTTATCTTCAATGGCTTGAAGAACTTCTTTGTAAACCTCTTCTAAATCAAAAGCATTATCTCCTTTGAAATAATTTTCTAATTTTAAAAATGCTTCTTGTTCATTAGTTTTCCAGTCATAATTATCTAACGATTGAACAAAAGTTTTTGTATTTTCTTTCATTTTTATTCCTTATAAAAAATCAATTTTCGGAGTATAACATAGAAATATAAATTAACAAGTTTTAAAAAGCAAAAAAGCCCCTTAAAGGGACTTTTTATTTTCTTCATATTCTTCTTTTAATGGTTTGCTATATGGCTCATATGCTTCATAGTTTAAACTAAATAATGCAGTTTCAATTTGATTCCATTCTTCAGCATTTTCAATAGGAACAATTTTATAACCATATTCACAATCCTTTGTGAATAAATTACAAGCAAATTGTGCAGTTTGTAAAAATGGAATAGTAGAATCGACAACCCATTCAGGAACAAAAAAACTAGGATCATAAATATTGAAAACACGATTGGTGAAATAATGAATCTGTTCTTCTGTCATTTCTCTAAAATCATTTGTGTCTTCAACAACACCATTAATGTCATAACAAACACCTTCAATTAAAGAAATGATATGCTGACCTTCTTTGTTAATTAAAGGTTTTGCATCTGGAAAGATTTCTTTTAATACTTCATAGAGTTTATAACAACTGCCAGAAGTGTATACGCAATCAGAACCAACAAAACTTGATTTTAAAGTTGAAATAAAAGAAACGATATTAATAGACATTGTTTTAGTTACTCCTAATTAATGAAAAAATAAATAAATAAGACCTGCTTTTTTTAGGATTTTTTGAACACCATCGTCATTGAACAACACACCTTTGTTTCTGAATCCATTTTCTAAGACTTCATTGCCCCATTTATCATAAACGACACCTTCTTGAAGTCCTTCTGGAAGAATAGGTTCTGTGATTCCACAAGCTTCTCTGACGTCTTCGACAGAAATGGTTGTTTTTTCACATTTATAATGACAATCAGAACAAACAGAAGATCCATTTGAAAGATAATAACCACCATCTTTAAATAATTTTCTGTCTAAAATGTGGTGAGCATCAACAGCAGGTTCGCCACACATGACACATTTATGGTTATCTCGTTTAAAAACTTGCTCGTTAAACTCTTCTCTTGATAATAATTTTTCTTTGCACATTATAATAATCCAAATAAAAGTTTTTCATTTTCGGAGTAAATACCATCAGGTAATGCTCCACACATTTTACCATTAGGAAGAATAAAATCGTACACATTGCCTTTATATTCAATGTATGCTTTTTTAATTAAACCTTTTTTCACACCATATCTTAAATAATGAATCATATGTTCAGTAGCAATATGAGTGACAAAAATATCTTCAATGTTAAATGCTTTTTGATCTTGTGCCTTTTCCACTAAAGACTCAAACCAAGATTGAGAATTATAATCAGAAACGGCATGTTTATCATCTTCTGAGAAAACGGCTTTTATGTAAAGACCTGATTCGACTTCTGTTAGGCTTAATGTATTTTTGATTTTTTCAAAGTCTTCGTGTTGAATAATTTTTTGATTTTCCATTATAATAACGCCATAGTAATTTTGTCAGTTTGGTTGAAGATTTCTTTTGGAAGCTGTCCCATAATCTTACCATTAGGTAAAATACAATCGTAAGTATTTTCATTAAATTTTAAGTATGCTTCTTTAATGATACCGTTTTTAACACCACTTCGAATATAAGAAAACATAAGTTCTGTTCCTGCATAAACATGATAAGCAGACTCTTTTGTAAAAGCATTGTTTGATTTTGCTTCTTTAATCACATTATCAAACCAAGATTTAGCATTTAGATCAGAAACTGAGTGTTCATTTTCAAAGGATAAATTGAGAGTAATAAAAACAGATTCATCATTTGTTGATTTTTGTGTAGATAAGCATTTGTCTTTGATTTTTTCAAAATTATCATCTTTAATCATCAATGTCACCTTTTTAAATAAAAAACAATTATAACAAAAAAAGGTGGTGCAAACCACCCTTTTTCTTTAATAACAAATAGAAACTATAAATAATTTTCTATTTCTTGACAATTTTTAATATTCTAACATTTTTTTTTCTTGAATTTGTTGATGGTGTAGTTCATGACAACGATTTTTAAGCTGTTCTTGAAGAAAATCAAATTCAAGTTGTGAATTAGAAGTAACAATATTAATACCTTCTTTTCTACATTTTTGAATATATTCCTTTCTTTTTTTGTTAGCATATCGAGTGCCAGAAACTTTTTCTTTTGGAATACAAATATCGAATCGTTGACTGTTGTTTGTATGAACAATTTCAGGAGAAGCCCAAGAGACAGAACTGATTGTTTCTTGATCGTCTTTTAAATGTAAAAAATAATCACCACGATATTCAGCGAAACCTTGGAAACCTTCATATTTTTTAACAGGTCTTGCATGCCAATCCATAATAAAAACATTTGATACAAGTCGGGTATTTAAAATTTCTTCAATAGATAATTTTTTAAATGGATGATCTGTTTCATAGGCAAATTTATTAAGAACCACACGAATGAATTTATTTTTATCACCGTTAGAATAATAAAAATGATATTGATCTTTTGTATGGATCTCTTCTTTTTCAAAATTTAAATAGAACTTACGACAAGTAAAATTATTATTAAATACTTCTTTTTCCTTTGATTTTGTCTTCTCTTTGCAAAACTCTTCAATAGTTAAAAATTCAAAACTTTCGATATAATTATCATAAAGTGAAACGTCTTCTGCAAATGTTGAAATAAGTTCATTATACGTTTCTTTTGGAACAATATCATAAAAATCTAAAAGGAATCGAAGTGCCGCAGCAAATTCACCGCCATGAGCCGTTTCATGACCTGTGCTAAAAAAACAGTCCATAAATAAGTGAGCGTATTCATGAAGTAAAGTTTCAAGATTTTTATTGTTCCAACAAATAGGATGAATATAAATAGAACCAAAATAGTAATAAGAATTTCTTTTGTTTGAAATTTCTAATTTGCCATCAAGCCCAAAATCTTCTGCGATATTGGTTGAAATAGCTTGTAGATCGGCTTCGAAAGGAAGTCCACGATATAGTTTTTCAAGATACTTTTCTGACTTAACGAGTTTGATTTCTTCTTGTAGAATATGATCAAAATCATAAAAAGCTTCTCTTTGAGAATCAATATGAATTCTTTTTTTAACTTCATTTGTGGAATAAATCATGAAAAATGCTCTCTTTGATAATATGGGATAATTATATCAAAAAGAGCATCATAAATCAAAATTAATTAACGAAAAATCAGATTCAATTCTTTATAAACTTCATTGTAAAAGTCAGTGTATTCACCGTCTTTAAAAGTATGATATTGTTTAATAAAGTCAGAAATATCACTATCAACACAATAAGTTAAAATACTTTTATCTTCTTGAATTTTGTTTTTTATAACTCGATTAATGGTGTTATAAGTTTCTGCGATATCTTTAACATAGAGATAAATACCAGCGTCAACATGAACCTGACCAAGAACTCCATTTTTAATAAGTGATTCTGCTATTTCGGCTTGCTGTTCAAAAACAGATAAAATACTAGGTTCAGGATATTTCAATGGACATTCAAAACCGTTAACTAAAATGTTTGATTTGTGGATGTAATATTGATTTTTTTCAGGATCTGGAAGTTGAAAACCAATAGGTTCTTTTCGCTTGTTTGAAATAAGTTTGTATGCTCTCATTTTTGGTTTTTCAATGTCAGTGACCGTAATGCCAAAAACAGAAAGCACGTTTTTAAAATCAAGATAAGGAATTGAAAGAAGATATTCAATTTCTTTAAGTTGTTCATGAATTGTTATGATTTCATTAGGATAAATTGTTACGCCAACTGAACTTTGCATTGTAATTACCTTTTTTAGATTACTTAATGAATATATTTTATATAAAAATAAGCATTAAATCAAGAATTCTTTTTAATATTTAAAATGTTTACATTCACCTAAAAATAAGATATAATTACCCGATTAATAGGAGATATATTTAATGTCAAAAGAAAATCAAAAGCCACTATCTACACATGAATTTGCAAAACTTTTGTTATCAAGGGAAAACAGACCATTGGTGTCAAAAGATTCATACGAATGCCAAGGTGAATACGATTATGGGTATTCGAATGTTACGGGCATTGATTTTAATTCAACTGAAAAACATGCAGTTCTTGTAGTGGATTACCTTTCTGCAGAAGTAAATGATAAGTTTATTAGAAAAGGAGATGTCTATGTTAAATTTGAAGATTCTGATGGAACTTTTCTGATTCAAAGAGAAGAAGCGATCTCTATGTCTATTGGTAAATCTACGCATTATTTTAATTATCATTTTGGTAAAATTGGTTTTAAAGATGTTGAATATGACGAAGAAATGCTAGAAATGTTAGGCGATATTGATACTTACATTGAAACAGATGTAAAAGTCGCAATGGAAGAAGGTTTTCATCCAAAACTAAAAGAAATGTCAGTTGCGGAAATGATGGATTGGTTTGAAGAAAATCTACCAGAACACGTAGCGTCTGAAAAAGAAGAAATGCGGGAGGAATAATGGAGATAATTAAAAGAGAAGCATTAGAAGAATCATATGGCGATATGTTGAAAACAGAAAGCCATCATAAACACGAAATAATTAAAGATGAACACGGAGTTGTAAAATGGAAAGAAAATCCAAAAGTTCGAGAGACAATGAAACAAGAAAATGTTGGTTTAGGCGAATTAATTAAAACACTTGATGTAATAGGTTATGACAGAAATAGCGAAGTGTTGAGAAAATTATATAGAGAAATGGGTGTATCATTGAGTTCTTATATAACTATGTTCTATGATCCTTGTAATAATGATGAAGTAGAAGATTACAAGCAACCACCAAAAGAACTTTGGGAAAAATAATAACAAAATAAAAACAAAAAAAACCGTAACAAATGTTACGGTTTTTTAATGTCTTTAAGTTAAAGTTTTGAAATATCAATAATAGTTTTTAAACCGTCTGCTTTAATATTTGCCTCATAGATAGTATTTAAATAGTGAATATCAGCAATAAAATGAACAGGTGCGTCTTCTTTTTTCCAGTTAAGTAAGCTTATTTCAAATATTGCACCACCAAGCGGTCTGATTTCAACACCAAGTTCTTTGTTTTCGATTTCACCTAAAACCAAAGACTTTTCTTTGAAATAAAGATTTGGAATAAATGTGTATTCTCCTAAATCAAAATATTGTTTATTAAAGTTACCAAGTCCATGACGATACTTTGCATTTTTTAGTTCTATGTCATTAGAGTAAAAAACCGTCTTTTTGCTTACAATTTCATATTTACCGTTTTTATCATCTCTATCATGTTTACTTAATTCAATTTTAACTGCATTAATTTTTTTAAGTTCTAATTCTTTAAAGTGGTTGAATACAATAAAATTCCAATTTTCACCTGAGATTTGATATTTCTTAGTGTCCATTACAATACTAGAAACACTGTCTTGAATGCCAATATAATTATGTTTGTAGTCTTTTGAAACTTGAATCAATTGGGTAACTTCTGCTGTCTCAAAATCTTCTGTGTCTGTAACAGTAACGATTTTATATTGCAAATTCTGTCGTGGAGTAACAATGAGTTTATCTTCCCTTTGACCGTCAACAATGTCATAACTTCTGTTTTCTTCTAAATCGACACGAACATAACGTTCGGCATTGTTCTTATGTATCATAACAGTAGGGTCTGCTTGAATAGTAAATGAAGCAAGCATAGCGGAAAGAGCTATTAGTTTTTTCATAATAATACCTTATATCATTTTTAAAATATGGATTTATTATATCAAGATTAGAATACAATAACAACAAAAAAAGCCTCCTACATAGGAGGCTTTTGCTTAAACTATATATTATTCCTTTTTAGTTTCAGGGCTTCGAGAGAAGAATGCTTTAAGTTCTTCGTCACTCATGCCATTAAGAGTATCAAACATATCATTATCACTCTTCTTATTCGCACTACCAGAGTCTTTTTCTAGGTATCGCATAAAATCAGGCGTAATACTTAGATTCAGTGGCGATTTCTCGTCAATTGCTCGGTTGAATGTCTTGATTAATAGATAACCTTTATCAACATTACCAGAAACAATTCGATCAAGAACAACATCGTTTAGTGCTTCACGAGTTGCAACTGCCATACGTGCTGCTGCTTGGTTAGATTTAATTTGAAGCTCAGTAGTATCATTTAGCGCATTTTGGCGAAGCTCTAGCATTCTATCACGAGAAGTTTGAATAGGCTCAGGAACTACTGGTGAAGCAATACTTAGACCAATAATTTCAATGTTATGCTTATCTGCTTCTACAATTAGTTTTTCTTTAATTGAATCACGCATTTTGGTTACATTTTTCTCAATAGAATCAAAATCAGGATACAATTCTTGATTTGTATATTCTTCACGGAATACACGGTCTAATGTTTCATTCATTAAGCGACTAAAAACAGCTTGTGGTGCAATACGATAAATGTCCCCATTTTTTGTAGCATTAATCTTTTGTGTAAAGAATTGTGCATTTTCATCTTCACTAAACTGTAGACCTTTATTATCACTTTCATTTCGTTTCAAACGGAATGTAATATTTGCAGTAGAAACAACACGTGTCTTGTTCTCTTTGTCAGTCAAGGTGTAACTAATATCAAAAGGAACAACCACAGTAGCATAATCAATAATTAATAGCTGATATTTTGATTGAAAAGGCATTTTGCGCTCATAATCAGAACCTGGATTATATCGTTTCGAGTCATAGATGTCAGTTTTATAGAGATAAGCGACTTCTGTCGGAGAAACGTCAATTTCAATTTTGCTACAAGCAGATAGTGCGATTGCGGCAATGGCTACGAATGCAATTTTAGCGAGTTTGTTAAACATTTAATATGCTCCTATTAATTTATTTTTCAGTTGTTGCATTAAGTTGTAAAATCATGTTTGCAATTTTTTCATCTGACTTGTTTGGAAATAATTTCTTCATTCTGTCAAATGCTTCTTTCGCATTGTTCTTTGTCTTGCCTTGTTCGGTAATTATACCATGTTGAACACCTTTTTGGTAGTTTTTTAGCTCTTGATTATTCAAAAAAGCTTCTGCTCTATCATTAGCTGCTTTTTGAATAGAACCTTCTGGGAAAAGGATTTCTTGAGTTTTTTCTTGGCTTTGAACTAACATTTTAATGTATTGTTCAGTATAAACTTCATACGTTTTTTCAGCAGAGCTAAGAATACCTTTTACGTCTTCTTCGTGTTTACGATTAGCCGCTTCAAGTTTTGTTTCAAAAGTGTCAGATAAAACTTTCTGAATAGCACTAGCAATTTCAGTTTTAAATTCTGTATTGTATTCGCTCCCAATAGACAATTGAGATTTTAGAGCTTCATTTTTTTCTTTAATCTCGTAATTTTGAAAGATAGAAAAACCAGTAGCAATACCTAATACACACATACCAATAGTCAAATGTTTAATTTGTTTAGTAAGAGTATCGACAGTATTCACTTTGTCGTCTTTCTTATTATCTTCGTTTGTTTGATTCTTTTTGATTGAATCTATTGTCATTTTCAAATTCTCTTCGCTGTTTGAATGAAATAATTATACTAAAGAAAATATATCAAGACAAGCATTTTTTAATTTATTTAAGAACTTTTTTTAAATTCAAACAACCCTTCACTTAACAAATAATGAGCATGTTTGAGAATTTGTTCTTCAAGTTGATAAACTTTATGTCGATCTTTTGGCTCTGGATAATCAGAAGAAAAGATAACATTTCTTTCTACAAATTTACCTTCTGGGCTAATGATGGCTTCCGTTGAACAAATAGTTTTAGGAAAATTATGGCTACCTAAAACTCTCGGATCATGAAGGGTAATGGAAACTTCTCTGTTTTTAATCGTAGGTGCAGGAAAGCTTTGCCAATATTCAGGAATATCGTCAAGAAGCTCAAGAGCAAGAATACTTATGATAAGATTTTCATTTTCTGGATAAGGAAGTTCAGCCTTACAATGCTTACCCTCACAAACGTCAAAAAGTTTTTTTCCAAATTGATTAATTAATTCTTCTAATTTCATAAATTATCCGTTGTAATAAGAAAATAAATAATAAAAGTCACGAACAGCAACAATATCTTGTGGTGAATCATCTAACCAGAAAGCAACATCTGCTTCACTGATATTTAATTCATCTAATCGATCTTTCTTTTGCTTCATATCAGCAAAGAAGATATCTTCTTCATTAACCCAAAGTAACAAATCGCTATTATCTTTATCTTTATAGCGAGAAGTAAATACTTTTGGATTAAATCCATACTCTTTAAAAAGATAAAAGAATCGCTCAGTAAAGTCAGGTCGTAGGCTCATAGTATGATCCCAATCTAAAAAAACATAAGGTTTTTCAAGATTTTGTGGTTCAACTTGTTCTCCTGAACGTTGACCATTATTTAATAGAGAAGAAAGTTTGTCGAGATTTTCTTTGTCTACAACATTTCGAAAATCACTTTCAACCCAATAGGCGACTTCTTTTGACTTAATGCCGTTTTGAAATAAAACATCTCTTTTTTGATTTCCATTAGAAAACAAAACTTCTTCTTTTTTGAAATGTTCTAAAAGATCAGAATTGTCATCATTTTCATTTCTGAAAGTGAAAACTTTAGGAACAACACCAGTTTGCTTTAAAAGCATAAAAAAAGGCTTTATAAGCTTAGTGTTTCTATTTAAGACACCATCCCATTCAACTAAAACATATTTTTTAGATAGTTTAGGTTGTTTGTATAAAAAATCACCTTCCATAATAAAACCTTTATTAAATAATTTAAGATAGTTTAATTATAACAAAAAAAGCCTAAAAAGAAAACTTTTTAGGCTATATTATGGTTTTTTACTTAATTTTTTTAAAAAGAGTTTTCGGATTGATCTTCAATCCTTTTTCTTTAATGGTGTAAAGCCATTTTTTCCACAACATATTTCGCAAATGATAACTTTCTTCTTCTTTTGCTTTTTTAAGATTTTTTAAATGGTTTAAATTGTGTTTACTTTTAAGCTGTTTAACCAGATTTTTTTGTTGAGATTTTTTCTGTGCAAGTTCTCGTTCCATAGCTTCAATTTCAGAAACAAGTGTTTTTTCTTCAAACTCTTTTTCAAAAGCTTCTTTTGCTGCTTCATATTCTTTTGAATATTGGTCTCTTTCTTCTGAAACAAGCTTTAATTTATTTTCATCTTCTGAACAAATTTCAGATAGTTCTTTTTCACCTTCGTTTGAAGGTTTAATGGCAAAGAAACATTCCATAAAAATAGGTAAACTCACTGATTTATCATAACAATAATCATAATCAGAGTAATCTCGGAAAGCATTTTGAGAAACTTCACAACGAGAGTTAACAAGTAATTCTTTCGCTTCTTCAAGAAAATATTGTTTTGATTCAAAAGATTCTTCTGTTAGTAAGTTCTTGTACACAACAACCATGTATTGTTCACTAATATCTTTTAGGTTCTTGTCTTCGTCATACATATTCATAACAAAAGTAAAAACGTCTTGTTCATCTTGAATAACAATTTTGTTTTGTGGATCTTTATTGCTTGCACTAACATAACTCATTTCCATGCTACCAAAATATGTTGGTAATGATTTAAAATGATCTTTTAAACGTGCTTGAAGATTGTGCTTTTTATCTTTACTCATAAGATTTGCCCTTATGTACTATTTAGTTACGATTATTTTATCAAAAGTGTTATAACTAATCAATATATTTCTTCAAAATTCAGAAGATTCTGAGGATACGACACCATTGTTGTCATTCATAGGAAATAATGCAATCTGAGTTTCTACAACAGGGAAATCTTCATTATCATGAATAACGTATTCATAGATATAAAGTATTTCGTAATTAAGAACCTCTTCGTCTGAATCTTTAAAAACATTCAAAATAACATTAAGTTCTTCAGAAGTATCTTTATTTTCACAATTAATCCACTTCTTCTGTGGTGCGTCATCGCTTCGATTAGTAACTTCTGTAGAACAATCAGAAAAATGTATGACATTACCAAAAGAATCAACAATATCGCCTGAGAACACATAACTTTCGTCAAGTCCTGCTTGATTGTAAAGTTCGAAAAAATCATTGGTGAGGTAAACACCATTATTAAAATCAGAAGGATTTCTAAACGAACTTAAAAAATAATCATCTATATGCGAGTTTTGAAAATCAAAATTAACATATTTAATTTCAGTAACACCTTCTAAAAAAGGTTTTGGTTGTTCGAGAATTGGTGATTCGGTATCAAATTCTTCTATTGTTTCTGTAACAATAATTCCATTTTCTTCTTTTGATACGACTTGAAAGGAATTTGAATCTATATTTATGTTTTGTTCTTTAACAAAAATTTCTTCTTCAACAACAGGAGCTTGTTCTTCTCTTTTTAAGAATAAATAAACAATAAAAAAAAGAAGGATAAGAAATACAATAAAAGTAATTCTATTTTGATTTTGATATTCTTGTTCGCTCATAAAATATTCTCTTAACATTTCAAAAGATATTGTAACACGAAAGAAATAAAGAAATCAAGAAAAAGCCGCATCGTATGCGGCTATCTTTTAATCTGAGATTTTTTGGAGTGCTTCTTTTGCTTCTTGAAGCTTTGTTAAATATTCAATTTTAAAAACAACAAATGAGATTTTATTATTCTTAGCGATCTCTTTATTCAGTTCAAGGTCTTTTGTTCTTTCTTTTAATGGGTGAATGTCTAGAATTTGTTGAAAAATTTCATTTTCATTTTCTATAATCTCACGACTCTTACTATCAGAATATTCAATACCTAACGCTTCTTCCAAAACTTCTAGTTCTTTAAATAATTTATTAACACCTGCTGAAACGATATCATAAGCGTTTTCTAGTTCAGACATATTCCATTTTGAGAATTCTTGAATGTCAGTGTTTATGATTTTGTTTAACATGTTACGGATTCCTAAGTAAAATAAAGGTTATTATAATACAAAATTAATTTCATTTCAATAAAAATCAACGATACTTTTAGCGATATCCTTTAATTGAGAATATTTATTATTAAAGTATTTTTTAGAAAGAATTGTTTTATCTTCTGATAGTTCTTCTAAAGTGAATCCATGTTGATTTGTTATAATTCTTAAAGATTTATTGCTATTGAATTTCATTTCCCAAACAATTTGATGTGCTAAATATTCTCTTTCTTCAATATCAATATGAAGCTTTTTAAATGCTGGATTTTTGATTTGTGTTATTTGTTCTTTCAGAAAAGAAATATTATTTTTGTTATTATTCATTTTTTCTCCTTGATTTTTGCAAACATATTAACCTTTATAATCTTTAAATCAAGGAAAGATAAACAATATTAAGAACAATATTGTTTTAAATCAATAATATTATAATCAAAGTTTAATTTCAGAAAGAAGTTTAGCTAAGACAAAGGCGTGTCCCATTTTTCTTGATTCGTCGTGTAAAATATTATCCCAAGAATAGTTTAAGATCCTGTGGTTATATGCGTCGAAATCTTGAAGAACGAGGTCTTGATTATTTCGTAAACAATTCAGCCAAATTTCTTTTAGTTGTTTAAATGCTTCTGTTTTAACAACGGCTTCGCCATAGTATTTAACATAAAGTCGTTTTCTTGCGTCAATATAACCAAGTTTTTCTCCACAATACCAAGTATATAAAGGAATTGCACCTTTACCTGCTGGGTAACGATCAGCGAATTGTTTGTTATAGCCTTTATTTTTCCAGTTAAAATATTCTAGTTTAGGCTCTCCATTTTCATCAACTTGATGTTGATAAACTTTTGCATATTGCCAAAAATTTTCCATATTAAGAGCGATGCCATTATCAGAATAAATTTGACCAACAAGCATAGGGCTTAAACCACGACTCCAATTTTTGCTTTTTGTGGTTGTATTAATGATAACGTGACTGTTTTCTGGGAGTTTTTTATCCCAAAATGGAAGAACCCAAATTTTACTCATATTTTTCCTTTTGTTTTCTTTTAATTTTATAACAAATAGAGAAAAAATCAATAAAAAAAGCCTCAAAGAATTGAGGCTTTAATATGGAGCGACATAGGAGACTCGAACTCCTGACGTTCTGCTTGGAAGGCAGACATTCTACCAACTGAATTAATGTCGCATATTGCTAATAAGCGTTTGGGTTTACACCAAAATTTAGTGGTTTGCACTCGCTTTCTTTTGCTCTTGTTAAAACAATGCGTTCTTAAGCTACACTTATAAATTGGAGCGTGTAGCGGGAATCGAACCCGCATCTTCAGCTTGGAAGGCTGTAATAATAGCCATTATACGATACACGCAAATATGGTGGTGGAGGCTGGATTCGAACCAGCGTAGCCAGAGACGTCGGATTTACAGTCCGATGGTTTTAACCACTCACCCACTCCACCAAAATATCAGTCATGTTTTACTTTGCGCACATGACTGTTTGATTAAAAATCAAAATAAGCGCATAAATGGCTCTCCCTGCAGGACTCGAATCTGCGACACATGGATTAACAGTCCATCTTTCTACCAACTGAACTAAGGGAGAATAGGGTAGTTTTCAAGTATTGCTTCCAACTTTCGTATTTCTACCGTTACTTTAGCAGCGATTGCTTCTATAATCAAAATAAAAAAATCTATAGGGTTCATTTTAAAGTCTGTCTTATCTATATTTTACAGTAGCTGACAATTTCTACCTTCAACGCATTTTTTCATTTTAATCTGGTGCTCCCTCTCAGACTTGAACTGAGGACCTACCGATTATGAGTCGGGTGCTCTAACCAACTGAGCTAAGGGAACAAATATGGCTCCAAGGGCAGGAATCGAACCTGCGTAAACCCTAAAATACACGTTTATGTTTGGTGGGTTTGTTTTCTCCGTGTAGTCTTTGATATCAATCTATCACCTCATTACTACTCTTATACTTTCACTTTCCTTTCACCTAAGCCTGTCTCCGAAGAGACGATTACATAAACGTGTGTTACTTAAGTTTCCAGTCAGTTTCCATACAAGCCTTTCCTGAGTTCTTTAAAATCAACCTCGGACTCGATCTAAACTACCTTGAATCTAATTTTTGGTGCGGCTACCCAGACTTGAACTGGGACGCCATATAGCGAGGGATTTTAAATCCCTTGTGTCTACCGATTCCACCATAGCCGCAAAAGTGGAGCTAAACCAAACGGTGTAGTTAATTCTATCTTAAAATTAGCCCCGTAAATCTGGTGCTTCCTTCAGGACTTGAACCTGAGACCTACCGATTATGAGTCGGGTGCTCTAACCAACTGAGCTAAGGAAGCAGTTTGTTTTAGGCAGTATGCCTTGTCAACGAGAATAAGTATATGCGTTTTTAAATTTTAACGCCAGGTTTTTTTTCAAAAAAAAGTTCGTTTGGTTAAAAAACACTCAAGCTTGATTTTTTTATTTATATAATGTAAAAATAATAAGAAATAAAGGGGACTAGAATGTTAAGATTTTTTATAAGACTAGGAATAAAAGGTTATCAAAAGTTTATATCACCAAGAAAAGGGTATCGTTGTGCATACAGTGTTCTCCACGGAGGAAGTGGTTGTAGTGGAGCGGTTCTACAAATAATAGAAGAAAATAGTATTTTTACTTGGAGAAAACTAATAAAAGAAAGATTTTCCAATTGCAAAATAGCTTATGAAGAAATAAAAAAAGAAAAGAAGAAAAGAAAAAACAAGAAATGTGACTCTTGTGAACCAGACACTTGCAAAAAAGAAAGATGGAAGAAATCATGTGATTTGTCAGACACTTGTGATTGTGACGTATTTGATTGTGACGTAGGTTCATGTGATTAAAGAAAAACGGTCTACAATCGGACTGTTTTTATTAATTTTTTGTCAAGCCAACCAATTTTTTCAAGTTGTATCATTATGTCAAAAGCAAAATTCACTGATTGTTCTGATAAGTACCAAAGGTTTAAATGCATATAAGCAAAACAGAAAAAAGTAAAGAAATTACAATTGCGATCTTCGAGTTCTTTATTTACAAAATAATTCTTATTTGACGGATACTTGCCAATCCCAATATCTTTCTAATATTTTAATGTTTTGTTGAGACATGATAAACCTTAAATTAGATTGTTTATTTCTTCAATCGCATGTTCTGAAATAAACTTTTGGATTAATTCACCATTATCTTTATAAGAACAATTATTTTTTTGAGATTTATTTGCTAAAAAAACGGGACATTTTTCGGAACAAATATCAATTTTTTCACAAATTGTTTTTAAAGCACGAGATTGGTCACTTATCGATACGCTTTGAGTGATGTTAAATCGACGAAGATCTGCTTGTTCTAAACCAATTTTTTTGATTAATTCGTTTCGAATCGCTTTTGTGACAGTATATCCTTGATTTAGTTTTACCATAGGATGAGCTAAAAAATTAGACATATTTGCATACCTTTTAATACTTAATTTAGTCTATTATATCTTAAAAAATATAAATAAACAAAGATAATTTCAAAAAAAGACTGAAATTATATTTTGAAATAGTTGTTCTTTAATGTTATAAAGATAGTTAGAACTAAAGGAGTGTACTATGTCTAAAAGAAAACTGGCGGAAGCATTTAATGCCTCACAGTTGGAATTAATGAAAGCGTTAAGTGAAAACCCTGATTTTGTTGAAGTAGAATATAAAAAGGTAATTAACGGTCAAAATCCAGTAAGGATTAATTTAGAAGAAAGAATCGATGAAAAAAAACCCTCAGCTATTGTGTTAATGCGAGACTTAAAAGAAAAGGATTTAGATATATCAGAAATAGCTGATTTATTCTATAGAGCAATAGTTATTGACAACAACTTTATAAACATAAAAATGAATGATATTTTGGAAGATGTCCAGTCGGGCGTTTCCAAACCAAATGGTGCAATAATTACTTCTGTTCTGGATTATACGAAACATTTAAAAATAATGAAAAACAAGATAATTGACTCTCCTTTTATAAACCCAAAAGATTTGAAAGAAGAATTTGAAAAACTTGGTTATGACTTATCTAAATTGAATAACGATAATAATAGTGTACAAACTCTTGCAAAGTCAGCAATAATGTCAAAAACAGATGAAGACGGAAATTGTAAATTGAAAACAACAAGTGAAGTTGTTATGCATGTTTTATCTAGCGATTGTAAAATCAAATTAGAGAAAGAATCTATGCTTTTCAAATCCATGTATGAAAGTTTAGAAGAAGTTAGAATTGCAAAACGAAATAGAAAATTAAGAAATGTTTTAAAAAGATAAAAAAAAGCCAATCGGAAGATTGGCTTTTCTTTTTTAATAACTAAAATCTGTCAGTATGAGATAAAGCCTGAATTTCTTTAAAAGACTTTTATCCTTCATTTCTCCTATCTCCATTGAAATAGAATCAAAATCTTTCTTTTTAATTTCTTTAAGTAGTAAGTTTAAGCTTTTAACAGAAGATTCGGGTTTCTGTATATTTAACTTCTCAAGTTTAGAAATGAACTCTTGTTTTGTATTTTCCATGTCAGTAGTATCCTTTTTTTTTGTTCTTTTTCTATATTATATTGATAAAAATAAAAAGCAAAAATTATTTAGATACTGAAAATATAGTAATATTTTTTATATAAAAATAAAAATATAAATTTTTTTCAAAGACATATATTTAAAGAACTTCTTTTTTTAGATTTTTTTGTAATTTTTTAATATCCTTTAAAAAATAATTTTTTTAAAAGCCAAAAAGGTAAAAATCATATTTTTCTGTCTGTGCAACAATACCTGTGTTAGAATCAGGATCATAGTAACCTTTATAATAAAGGTCGTTATCTTCGTCCATAAATGAATAACTCATATTGTATTCACCTTCTTCTGAATCTTGATCTAAAAATTTGGAATCAATGTATTTCTCAATTTTAACAGTCATTCTTTCGCTGCTGTTTTCTTTTTTACAAGTTTTAGAATAAGTTTTTACTATTTTAAAGCTACCGTCACCAATTCTTGCATTAGATATAGACATTCCACTCGAATTACAATCTGTATAAACAACATTGTTTCCATAAGGATCAACAATTTCGAAATCGAAATCTTTACTTATTAAATCTTCCATATCATTTTTCATGTTTTCAAAAAGATTTTCTAAATCATGTTCAAAAGAAAATGTTCCATAAGCGATTAGTCCATTTTCATTGTTTTTAAGGTATGACTCTACCTTGTCTAATAATTCAAAATTAATTTCAGAATGGCTCATACTAATATATGAACTTTTTGTTTCTTTGATATCATTAAACGTTTCAATGTTTTCTTTTTCCTTAAAACCTAAGATTTTTTCTTCTTCTTCTTTGCCTTCAATAAACGCAATATCAGTTTGAAATTCTTTGTTTTGAAAATCTTCTTCTAAAACAAATTCTTTTTCTACGTCATGATTTTGCGGTTCTATTGCAGGGTCATTTGAAAATAAAGCAAAACCAAAAGCAAAAGAAGCAAGGCTTATTACCGTAATAGTTGTTCGTTTCATAATAAATTCTCTTTAAGTGTATTTAATTCAGTAGGGATTTCAAAATCAGATTCGATAGCGTCTAAAAGTTCTTCTTTAAAATCATAAGTTGAAATTTTATCTTCTTTTGATAAATAATAATCCATTGTTTTTTCTTCTATAATTTTTGCTTTTGTAGCGTCAAAGGCTACTTGTGATTCACCAAAGACAATGTTTTCTTCTAATACTTCATATATAACAATTTTACCACCGAAAAAAGTTCCCATAACTAAATCAGCAGGAAAGAACCAATGGTTTAATTGTTTTAAGCTTGTAAATGCAAATAAATGATTACTTGTTATAAGGTGAATATCCATAGAATCATTTTCAGGCATAGGACGGTGTTGAAAATAAAGTTCGTCAGTGCCTTTAAAGAAAAATCTTCCCATGACACCTTCTTTAGTCCAATTTTGTATATTGGTATCTAAGGATTCTTTATATCCAAAACCTTCTTTGTCTTCTATTCGATATAATCTCAAAACAACCCCTAACAATTAAAACATAATTATAACAAAAAAAATAAGTTAAACAATAAAAAAGCCACTACAAAGTGGCTTAATGATTAACCAAAAAAGTATTTTTCATTTGATTCGGGCAGACACATTTGAATAACATAAATGTTTAGATTGTCTGGGATTTCAATATTGTTAACAAAAAGCTCGATTCGTGCAATTTGAGATTCAGAAGCAATCTCATCAAATGCAAGCAAAATCTCTTTTTCGGAGTTATCTTTTGCAAATTGAATGTTTTCATCTAAAACACCACGAATATCATATTCATGAAGAGTAGAAGCTCGAATGTCTACAATGTCTGCTTTATCACGATATTTTTCTTTAAAATCATCGTGTAATTTAGTAACCATGCCTTTACCTAGTTCTGTTTTAAAGTACGTGATTTTGTCAGATTTTTCTCTTGCTACTGTTACCATAATATAGTCTCTTTCGTCTAATGTAAGTAATACTATTATATCAATATCAAAAAATATATCAACAAAGAAATATCTTTAAATATATTATTCTGGCTTCTTTTTATGGAATTTTACAAACTCACCAGTAGTAGGTGACTGAAGACCTACAACAGAAAGCTTAGGTTCACCATAATTACCTTTACTTTCAAGGTAACGAATAACAACGCTCTCTTTCTCTTCTGGAACGTGTTCAATTCGACAATAATGATATTTGCCTCTTGAAGTCATATGTTCAACATAGACACACTCACCGACTTCGGGAATACTTTCTTTAAATGCAGGGAGATTTTCGTCATAAAGTTTTTTGAAATCCTTTTGACGTTCAGCCATCCAGCCACGTTGCATAGAAACAAAAAACTGATAAAAGAATTCTGAATCTTCTTCTGTTTTGGCGAAATATTTATCACAAGGATCGTTAATATGATTTACTTCTTTGCCTTCTCGGTATAAATTTGCGCCATATTCTTCTGGGTTAACATCTTTTAGTTCACCGTTGTAATAAATTGGTTTTCTTCTCATTTGTTTGTATCCGTAGTTGTTTAATTTTGATTGATTATACCAAAAATACAATCAAAAAAAAAGCCTTAAACGAATGAGGCTTTATTAATTTTTTCTGAATTATTTTTTCTTGTGATTGTTGATTTTATCGTAAACACTATTCACAGTTTCTTCAACGGATTGCATTGCTTCTGCTATTTCGTCTTCAATTTCAATTTCGAAATTTTCTTCGATAGCCATTATGATTTCTACTGAATCTAATGAATCGGCTCCAAGATCTTCCATGATGTCATTTTCTGGTTTGATTTTTTCTTTATTTACTCCAAGATATTCCTCAAGGATACCATAAACTTCATAACGAACTTGTTCTTTTTCCATAAAATCTCCTAATATGATTAGAAATTAGTAACACTTAAAATTAATGTTATCTTAAGTCGTATAAAAGGTCAAATCAAACAAAATAAAAACAAAAAAAGACATTTAATCAACAAATGTCTTTTCAAATCTAAATAGCATAATTAAAGCCTTTTTGAAAGGCTTTTAAGGTTAAATTATCTAACGAAATTATCGGAAAGAACTTGTGTAATAAGTTCTCGACATTTGTTATGATCGTGTTGACCAAAACAGATTTCAAGATCTTCCTCTGAAACGTTTATATCCATTTTCATGCTCATCATCAAATTGATAGCATTTTCAGCTTCGGCAATTTCTTGATCAGAGAATGAACCTGCGGGGATTAAATCTTTCACACTGACACTTTGATTATTAATTTCATAATCAGTAATTTTTTTATTCGCTACGGTAGATATTTTAGTGGCAGAAGTTTTATTAGAAGCAACTTGTATATTATTTTGTTTTTCATTATTATTTTTAACTCTTTTTTTGCTTTTTATTTTATTTCTTTTTTCTTCTATTCTTGTGAATATTTGATTTCGATGATTACTAGCACTTAATTTTTTAGTTTTTATTTCTCTCTTTTTAATTTCAAGCATTTT
>CEVA01240854.1_pt1 | contig 41739 bp, 42 predicted proteins | sample 361521 | NCBI WGS metagenome assembly CEVA01 (sample SAMEA2622823, study PRJEB7988) | marine metagenome | isolation source: saline water (ENVO:00002010), including | reverse complement strand
ACTTGCCAATCAAAATCAAATTGCGCAACAATTCAATCCTAAAATAGCAGAATTAGAAGGTCAGATTTTAGGCTTACAAAATGAAATAGATGCTAAAGAAACCGAAGTCAATGCGCTTTACGACACTTACATAACAGAAGTCGAAGGCACCTCTGGTTCAATGAAATTAGGAAAAGGGCCTGTTTACAAAGAAAAGCGAGAGAAACACGACACTGCTTTGGCAGAACTACAAAAACTAAAAACCGACAACAAAGCAAAAATTACAACTTTAGAAAATGAAATAATTGCTTTGCAAGGCGATTATAAAGCCAACGTTTCAGAATCGCAACCTATCATTGATAATTTTGACGGCTTAATGGCTAGAGTTACCGCTTTGGGTACGTTACCTTGGCTGCCTTCTTTCTTTATTTTCCTGTTGTTTTTGGCTATTGAGACTTCACCTATTATCGCAAAACTTTTATCACCAAAAGGCGAGTACGACTACAAACTGGAAGATCAGGAAACTGTTATTAAATCTTGGGTTAGCCAACAAGTTGCAGAACGTCAATTACTGGTTAAGACAGATAATGACATTAACAACAAAGTGTACACCGAAATTGCTGATGAAGAAGAAGTAATGAATTACAAACGTAAAAAAGCACGCGAGTTAATGCAACATCAGGCAGATGCTTTTTTAAAGAAGCAAAAGGGAGTGCTTTAAAAACACTCTAATGCAGATTTATCTGTAAATCATTACTTTTAGGATAAACTAAAATCCTATTTGTAATGAAATCTATCTATTTTGTTTTTGCTCTTTTATTGTTGAATTGCAGTAATAACCAAGACCAACAAAAAGACACTTTTGAAACCGACAAAGCAGAAATTTTAAAGGTCCTTAACACGCAAGAAAAGGCATGGAGCAATCATGACTTAGAAGGGTTTATGCAAGGCTATTGGAAGAGCGATTCTCTCAAATTTTATGGTAGCAGAGGCTTAACTTACGGTTGGGAAAACACATTAAACAATTACAAAAAAGGTTATCCTACAAAGGCTGAAAGTGGCACACTGAATTTTGTCATCAATGATATTTCAAAAATTGAAGGAGATAATTATTGGGTAATGGGTGAATACCATCTTAAAAGAGAAGTTGGTAATGCAGATGGTGTTTTCATCATTATCTTTAAAAAGATTAATGGCGAATGGAAAATTATAGCAGACATGTCTTGCTAAATAAAAAGTGCTCAAAAGCCGCTTATCTGTCACCATAAACGTACTTAAGGCACTTTCTGTGTATATATTTTATGATTTATTCTATTCTTCTAAGCTGCAACAATTGAACCAGCAGGCACCTGGATAGTTTCAGGCTCTTCAGACTTAAAATGATCGTAAAGTTCTTTGCAACCTAAACCTATTATTGATAATTTTTTAGATTTTGTAATAGATTCATTATGTAATCTAGCCAAGGCCATTACGCCTGCCCTATCTATACTTTCTACACTTTCTATATCTAATAAGATATTATCTAGTCTATCAAAAATATTAGCAAAATGCGCATTAAAAGTCTTAATACTTAACTTGTTAAGTGTCCCCTTAATCTGAAAGCGATTGTTGTAGTTGGTGATCTGTAAATCCATAATAAATACTGTTAAATCATTAATAATAATTTAGGGCTATTAATCTGTAAATCTGGTGCTATTAATTCTAAGGGATGACACTAATATCTAACTAAATATCCTCTACTTCCCAGAAATTCGATAAATGGTGTTTTTGTTTAGATAATTTGAAAACGGCGGTTTATTTTTTCGATAAAAAACACATTTACAAACAGATACATTGTAAGAAAATTTACTCTTTTATATTAAACTTTGTCAAATGCGCTTTAAGATTCACAGGTTTATGAATTACTTTAGTAGAAACAGGATATTTTTGCAACATATTTGCTGGACGAATTGGCCGTTTTTCAAAACCACCTCCACAGCTTGGACAGATATGATGCAAAAGCTCAACACAATCTTTGCAAAAAGTACACTCAAAGGTGCAAATCATAGCCTCTTCAGAATCAAAAGGAAGTGATTTATTACAATGCTCACATGTTGGTCTTATTTGCAACATTTTGATTTTAGTGTTGAATAAAATAAATAAGGCATTTACCTTTACACCATGAAATATAAATATAAGGTAATTTTAATGGTTATTCTGGCCGGAATAACACTCTTTGGATTAGTAACTGGTCGTTATTTGTTTTTAGTATTTATGATACCGCTGAGTTTTGACTTTTTCAACAAAAAGAACTCAGATTAAATCTTCTTAACGTATTGGGTAATAATGACGATTTGCTGGCCATCTACTTTACCTTCAATATATTCAGCATTTTCGTGATCTAGTCTAATATTTCTAACAGCAGTTCCTTGTTTGGCTACCATGCTAGAGCCTTTAACTTTAAGATCTTTGATAAGCACAACTGAATCCCCATGTTCTAAAACCACACCATTAACATCACGATGTATAATTTTATTTTCATCATCTTCACCATCACCTGAGGCTTTTGCTACTTCTAACAAGTCATCTTCGATGTAAAACATATTGAGTAAGTCTTGCGTCCAGTCTGCATCAATTCTGTGAAGCATTCTCCAAGCCATCACTTTTACGGCATCATGCTCGCTCCACATACTATCGTTAAGACATCTCCAGTGGTTAACATCAATTTTGTCAGCATCATTCATCTGCTCTATACACGTTTCTGACGCGTATAAAGCTAAATCTTTGGCATCGGGAACAATATAAACTGCTAGTTTTTCTGTATCTCCACTTAGTTCGCAACGATTTCCACTTCGCTTTTGAAGTTCTCTTTCTAAACTCATCAAAATTTAATTTTAAAGATGAGCAAATATAAAATTATAAGGTAACTAAATAGCTAATTTTTTACTTTGAGATTGTTGTGGTTTTATATACACTTCTAACAACTTTGCATTCTTACCATTAAATAAAGCTGTTCTCATTGATGCAGGAAGCAAAACAGTTTCTCCCATTTTTAAAGTTTCGGTATGTCCGTTTACAGATATTAAAGTCTCTCCTTCTACGCACATAAAAATAACAAACGAGTCTAGATAGTCATAGTTTATTTGTCTTAAACCATTAACCTTAAAAATATTAGTAGTAAAGAAATCACAAGACACTAAATTGCTATTTTTATAAGAAAAAAGTTCATAATCACATTTACCATTAGACTCAAAAGATTTTGTTGCTTCTATAGCTTGCTTGGTGTGTAAATCGCGTTTATTACCAGAATCGTCAGTTCTATCCCAATCGTAAACTCTATAAGTAATATCACTGGTTTGCTGTATCTCAGCAGCCAAAACACCTGCACCAATGGCATGAATTTTTCCTGCTGGAATAAAGTAACTATCGCCTTGCTTTACTTTTTCTCTATTAAAGACCTCTTCAACATTATTTGCGTTAATTTGTCCTAATATATTTTTATCTACACTTTCATCTTTTAATCCAAGAACGATATCTGCATCGTCATCACTATCCATGATATACCACATTTCTGTTTTACCAAAGGAATTATGATGTGCTTGGGCCATTTTATCATCTGGATGCACTTGTACTGAAAGGTCTGTTTTTGCATCTAAAAACTTAATTAACAGAGGAAACTCTTCGCCAAAACGTTCTGAATTTGCTAAACCTAAAAATTCTGAATTATATGTTTTTAAAAGATCATTTAGGTTTTGCCCTTTGTAGTCTCCATTAGCTACTTCTGAAACATTTCCTTTTACACCAGAAATTTCCCAGCTTTCACCAACATTTTCTAAATCTGTTTGCTTATTCAAGATTTTTGAGAGTTTATTTCCGCCCCAAATTTTCTCTTTTAAGATTGGTTTAAATTTTATAGGATATGCTTTCATGTTCTTTCTATTTTTAAAGGCTCGGTTTTAAAGCCCTGTATTTATTCATTTCTTTTACTGAATCTACAATTGAAATAATTCCCTTAAAGAAATTTGACTTAGGGTTATTTTTATCTATTAGCGCTTTTACCTCTGCTATAAATTCTTTGTTTTTTACACTGTGCTCCAAAATTTCATCAAGACTTTTGTTTGTTTTTTGAAGTGATGCCAAGTTTATAAACCCTATATACTTCAAATTATAATTACTAAACAAATAACGAGCACCTGCTCTTTTGGCCATTGGTTCGGAAACCGTCTTTTTTATCTCTACAATTTCTACTTTGTCTGCACAATTTTCTTTTACTTCGTTAAGTAATTGTATGGTATTATCCTTGCTGTTATTATCTACCAAACAAAACTTTACAACATCTGTAGACTGAATGTGTTTGGCTAAAGCGTCAACATTTATTAAAGATTCATTATTTCTAAAAATTATTATGACTCCTATCTTCATTATTTACTTATTATTATGCAACTTCAAGAACTTCTGAATTCTTAGATTTTGATTTTTTGGATCTATAAACCCATGCAATCTGCGCTAATTGCATTACAATCTTTACTGAGTCTTTCATAGACAATTTAGATCCGTCAGCATGTATCCAACGCTTTAATGGCTGTTCACAAAGCATCGCTTTTGCCTTCTTAAGACCAAAATGGATAGACATTCGCTTAAAAATTTCTACATCAAAAATCCACTGCGTTACAAACTTTTTACCAAAAGCAATATCAATGATATCCTTATGAAAGATTTTTGCACCACATTGTGTGTCTTTAAAATCCATTCTTAAAATCTTTCTTATAATAAATTTTATCGTTAAGCTAATGATTTTGCGTGCTGATTCTTTAGTAATATCTGCTCCCATTCTAGAGATACGAGAACCGCTTACAATTTTAAAATCTGAGTTTTCTATAGTTTTTACTAAATCGTCAAAATCTCTTAAATCAGTGGATAAATCTGCATCTAAAAACCCTATGTAATCAAGATCTTCTTTTTGTGCCATGTGTAACATTCCTAATCTTACAGCTTCAGCTTTACCACCGTTTTTTTCGCAATCATAAACTGTAATAAAGTCTTCTCTTCCTTTTTGAATATTATGCAAAACTTCTAAAGTTCTGTCTTTACTACCATCATTAACAAAACATAAATGATAGCCAGTATGTTGATCTATGTACTTTAAAAACTCATCACTTAACAATCGTTCTTCTTCATTATAGCAAGGTATTACCACACCTACACAACGTTGCTGAATCATTACATTCTCAGCAGATTCATTTTTCACCACATTTGGCGTACCAATTAATCGTTTTACACGAGCACAAATCTCGTTTAAGCTCAGCGGTTTTTTCATATAATCGGTTACACCCAACTCAAAAGCCTCAGTAATAATAGCATCTTGTGTATTACCAGATAAAATCATAATTAATGTTTCCGGATTTTTTGAAGTTCTAATTTGTTTTATCACATCAAATCCAGAAATTCTTGGCATATTAAAATCTACGATAACTAAATCTGGATTAAATTCATCGTATATAGCCAATCCTTTATTAGCATCTGTTTCTATTTTAACATCGTATCCTAACTCCTTCAATCTTTTTTCTAAAGGAAGTAATACTAACTGTTGGTCGTCGATGGCTAAAATTTTCATAATTTGTGATTTTAGGTATTAATTTCGATTCAAAAGTACTAGATAAGGCTTCCTAAAAATTTTAATTTAGATTAATCAGACATTTAGTGTAGACGAATGGCAGATTACTTAAGATGAATAAAATTAGAACCACCTTTGAAATTATATATCTTTACCAAAAATGATTTAAGCATCAGCATTATAGATGAAAGAAAGCTCAAATAAATATTTGGTTGCTGCCCTACTTATGGGTTTGGTTTTTCATGGTACTTCTATATTCTTTACTTTAGAAACTACTTACGATGCTTTAATCCATCTGTTTTTTGCAGACCATTATGCCAATAGTTGGTTTGAGCCTTGGAATTATAAGTGGTATACTGGGTTTACTGTGATGAGTTATCCTCCTTTAGTACATCAGTCTATAGGTGCGCTCTCGTATATTGGAGGACTCAAATTTGGTATGTTTACTGTAGCATTTATTGGTATAACATTATTTATCACTGGAGTTTACAGATATTCATATCTTATTACAGCAAGTAAAAAAGCAGCTGGTTATGCTGCTATATTGGCTGTATTTTCCTCTTCATTCGTAGAAACGCTTCATATCTTTGGTCAATTACCAAGTATTGTTGGCGTGTCTGTTTTAATGCATGCGCTACCAGAAATTTATCTGTGGCTAAAAACTGGTAAACTAAGATATTTAGCCACCTCATTATCCTTAATATCAGTAACCGTTACCTCACACCACGTTACACCTATTTTTGGAATGGTCTTTTTTATTTTCCCATTAATAGGTACAGTAATAATGGATGATGCGCGAGAGGGTGTGGCTTCTTACAAACAAGTTACCATTAGATTATTTCTTAATAGCTTTTTTAAACTCTTTAAACGCATTGTTAGCTTTGGAATGTTATCCTTAGTAATCATTGTAGGTTGTATTTTACCGTATTGGATAAACTCTAAAAACAATCCTATTACGCAGGTTCCAATTCCGCATGGCTCTAGAGATAATTTCCTGGAAATAACATCTTCTGGACTCGTTTTTTTCCTGATTCCTTGGGGAGTTTTACTCATCTTATTACCATATATTTTCTATCGCTATTACAGTAAGCGCTATTTGTTTTTTGGCTTATCTATAACCATTTTAACTATTTTGGGTACAGGTGGTACAACACCTATTCCTAGAATTGCGCTTGGTGAAACTGCGTTTAACATCTTAACACTAGACCGTTTTACGCTTTGGGCATCTATAATGTCTTTGCCGCTTTTTGGAGAGTTTGCTTACAGATTAGTTGAAGGCGATTTAAAAACACTCATACAAGAACGCCTTGGAGATGTGTACCACAGAGTTGCTGGCGGACTCTTTGCTGGTTTATTCTTGTTTATGACCATTTTTACACTAAGCCTTGGTTATTTTAAACCCTCCCAACCTCAAAAAATTAAAATGCTACCTATTATTAATTTTTTGAGTCAGGATCATCACGACCAATGGCGTTATATGACTCTTGGTTTTGGCGACCAAATGGCATGGTTGTCTGCGCAAACAAAAGCATTGTCTGTTGATGGTAATTACCATTCAGCAAGACGACTTCCAGAACTTACAACACGACCTATTGAGCGTTTGGAAAATTCAAAATTTAAAGGTGTAGAAGGTATTGGTTCGTTACAACAATTTTTAACTACACCAGAGAAATACAATCTAAAATACATTTTCTCTAACGACAAGTTTTACGATCCAATTTTATATTTCTGTGGCTGGCAACGTTTAAGGCAATTAGAAAATGGCATAATGGTTTGGGAAAAACTCAATGTACCTCCGTTATCATCTATTCTACCTAAAGACGACGTAGCCACCTGGTTAAAAATTCTTTGGGGCACTATGCCTTTTCTAACCGTTTTAGTAGCTTTTGTACTCAACGTTCAATTTTTATTGGTACATGCTTTAAAAACAAAATATTCACCACCACCTGTCTATCTTAATTTTCAGAATAATTATACCAAATTTTCTAGGTTAATTTTAAAACTCACACACGTATGGTCTGTGATATTAGCCATCATTGTGTTTTATGGTATTTATTTGTTTTACATTAAAAACGTATCGCATCACTCTGCCAAAAATGCCGTTATTGCCTATTACGATGCTATCGATTTTAAACGCTTTAAAGAAGCGCACAGCCTCATAAACCCAAAGAGCAATATGGCATTAGACCAATACATGCTAGAAGTTTCCGTCACTGACGGTTTATTGAGCTCTTACGCTAAACTCGATGCGATTACAACTGAAACTATAAGCGAAAATGACAGTTTAGCAAGCATAAAAGTGAATACCGAATGGATTACACCTCTCGAAAAAATTAAGAAAACCGATTATAAGTATCTCGAAAAAGTTAATGGTAAATGGTATTTACAGCCAGAAGATATTGATTTAGATTTACCACCAGACCAACTATATTCTATGAATACGACCGACTATTTTAACCAAGGTAGACGACGTATCACAACCGAGGAAACCCATCACGAAGACATTTTAAAACAGCCTGTTTTAGAAATTTTAGATGCTAAATTGGTAAAGTTTGAAAATCATTATGCTTTAATTGGCGAAGTACAAAACATAGATAATGTACCAGCAGACGTAGTACTTAAAGGCACTTTATATAACGATGACAATAAGTTTTTGGCAACCTATAATGCCAAATACCACGTAAAGCATAAGTTAATGCCTAAAGAAGTAAGTTCGTTTAGAATAAATTTTGAAGGTATTGCATGGTCTAAAACACAAGATTCTATCCCAAAAACCTTTAATCCTGATGAATTTACACCAGTAGAGTTTGAAGAACAACCAACCAAATTTAATCTTCAGGCAGCAGGTAATGTATCGAGTTCAGATTTATATAAGCGCACGTCAATTGCTATTCAAAATATTTCGGACTCAGAAATCTCAGGAACTTTATTTAATGGAGGTACAGAAGAAGTTACCATACCGCAGTTATTGGTATCTTATTACGATGAAAACAAAACATTGGTTTGGGTAGACCATACCTTTATTAAAGATGGTATACGACAGCAAAGACAACAACAGTTTGACATTTCAATTTTAAAAGACGAAACAACCAGGCTAATCAATGATAGCATGGAGAATTGTTTTGTTAACGGCTTGCCAAACGAAAACATTTCAGACAAGATTGTACCAAACCGAATTATTAAGCACAATGATAATGAGTTGCAACCCATTAATCATCCGATTTATAAATACGTAAAACTAGAAGTTAACACTTACATAGGAAACCCTAATTAATGCCGTTTAAAAATTTCTATATCATCCTTTTTATTCTGTTTTTTGCGGCAAGCAGCAATCAACATTCAGGTAACGCAAAACAAAACATTGAGTTACTTACTGAGCAAACATCTTATGTCGCTGGCGAAAATGTTTCACTTCAGTTTAAAGGTAAAGCAACCGCTTCAACTTATTTATTTTGTGCCAACAGCTATGGCAGTATTATCGTATCTCCAAAAACAGAAAACACTACATTTAGCTTTAACTTACCGCAATCCTTTGCTATAAAAACTGGCATAATAAATTGGAGATTGGTTGACGACTCTATTATAAAAACTGGTAATATCGAAATTCTACCTCAATCCAACATTAAGGCTATTGAAACCTACATTGGTCCTCCTAGCATTGAAGCAGGTGGTACAGATTATACAATGCTTGTTACCATACCTACAGACCCATTAGACAATCCTTTAGCAGATAGCACAAAAGTGCAAGTAAAGCATCAGTTTATAAACAAAAATTACAGCAACGACATCGTGATGCAAAATGGCATTGCTTACAGAAATATATATTCCGAAAAAGAAGATGGTCGCATCATTATAAGTACAGAATGTTTAGAGCTTAATTCTAAAGAATATGATGTTAATGTGGTACCAGCTATTCCTACGAATTTCGAAATTGATTACAACAGAATTCATGAGTATGCAGACGGAAATCAAATTACTACATTTTCAACTTCAGAATTAAAAGACCGTTACGGCAATACAGTTAGCGATGGCACCTTTGTAAATTTTTATCTCACTAACTCCAAGGGTTACAAATCATCAACATCAGGACTAACAATTAATGGCATTGCCAAAGCAAAATTTTTGCACCCAGACCACGAAGAACGTTATGATGTAAAAGCCTATGTTGAGGGTATGGCAGAAAGCAATACTATTGCCATTTTTTATAAAAAAGCTATTGGTGATTTTGAAATTCATTTTTCTGAAGATAAGCGCACCATAACTGTAGGACCAATTGAAAGTTTTATGAATCAACGTGTACCAGATGGCCTCAATGTGAGTTTAAAAATCTTTAAAAATGATGTTTTAGACCACAAAATGATTAAAGAAACACGTGAAGGTTTTGCGACATTTAAACTAAACAAAGACCGTTTCCCAAAAGGACAATACAATTTTGAATTTTATGCTGCTGGAACAACAAAATCCTTTAGTACCATTACCTATGAGTAATATCAATAAAAATATAATACGCACAGCGTTAATGATATCTTATATCATTCTCATTGGTTTGGTGGTTTATGGTATTTCGTCTATTTACAGTTACCTTAATACTGGTGCAGACCGAAGCAAAATGCTTCATACCGAAGTAAAAAAAGTAGAGCAATATCTGCCCCAAATGCAATGGCAACCTTTAACTAATGAAGGTAGACCAATGGACCAGCAAACCTTAAAAGCTATTGAAACAGATTATTTAGATGCTTGGTACGTAAAGCAAGTTGCATACAAAACTAACACTACTGAAGGCATAACTGATTATTATACAGAAAGCTCCAGAGAGAATCTTTATAATATCATTCAGCTTAACACTGAAAGTAATACTACAATAGATGCCACCACATTATCTCACAATCCTAAACTCGATTTTTTTAGTGAAGATGGTCAACTTGCTGTGTTAACAGATTATGATGTTGTGGAATACAAACGCGTTTTTAAAGACAACAAACTAATTTTTGACGCAACAGAAACTTCGGATTATCGTGTTACTTTTTTACTGGAAGATGGGTTTTGGCGAATACGACATATGGTAAAATTAGAAAGCCGTCCGTTTGAAAATCAAACCACTCAAGATACTTTAAAACTAAACATTAAAGGCATTAACTACTATCCACAAGCGACAGCTTGGGATATGTATGGCAACAATTTTAATACAGATACTATCACTAAGGATTTTAAAATTATAAAAAGTGCTAACCTCAACAGTATCCGTGTTTTTATTCCGTATGAAAGTTTTGGCAAGGCCAATGTAGATACCACAAAACTAGACCAAGTAAAGCAACTTTTAGACTTAGCAAAGGCAGAAGATCTTAAAGTACTTATAACCTTGTTCGATTTTTATGGAGACTATTCGGTTTTAGATTGGACCTTAACCCAGCAGCATGCAAAAAAAGTAGTTACTGCCTTAAAAGATCACGATGCTTTATTAGGTTGGGACATTAAAAACGAACCTAATTTAGATTTTGAATCCAGAGGTAAATCCTTGGTTACTGCCTGGCTTGACAAAATGATAGATTTGATAAAGTCTGTAGATAACAATCATCCTGTAACCATAGGTTGGTCTAATATTGAAAGTGGTGACATACTTAAAGACAAACTCGATTTTATCTCGTTTCACTACTATGAAAGTCTTGATGATTTATCGGAAGCATACACCAATTTAAAATCTAAAATTAAAAACAAACCTATTGTAATTACTGAATATGGTATGTCGTCTTACAGTGGTTTCTGGAAACCTTTTGGACCATCCGAAGACGATCAAGCAGAATACCACAAAAAAATTCAATCGACTTTTGCAGAAGAAGACATTCCATTTATGTCCTGGACGCTATATGACTTTTCTAAAATACCAAAGGAAGTCGTGGGTAGACTTCCTTGGCGAAAAAATGTTCAGAAACATTTTGGTTTTATAAATAAAAATGGAGCAAAAAAGGCATCCTTTAAATACATATCATCTAAAGAATAACTTCGTTGGCGTTATTTAATTTAGGGTTATCTAGGTTTTTATCTTCTATAATTGTTTGAAACGTTTGCACATACATATCTGCAATTTGAGACATTGGGTGTGCTGTTGCTGCTTTGTAATTTGTTTTGGCCAGCTCTAATCTGTAAGCATCATTGGTTACAATAGCCTCAATAGCTTGCGCTAGACTATCGACACTTGTAGGATTAAAAAATTCACCCTTATAGCCTTCATCTTGTACTAATAATGCTAAATCTCCTAAGTCTGGCATTACCACAGCCTTACCATAACTTCCTGCTTGATGCAGCACACCAGAACTTCCTGTCGTTGATGTGTAAGGAAATACAACTACAGCACTTTCGTTAAAAATTACAGGCACATCTTCTTCCTCTACATATCCTGTAAATCTTACTTGCGGCACGTGTTTATAATCGTCTTGTACTTTGGCTAAGTATCCTGGTACATTTGGGTTATCGGTTCCGGCAATTACAACTTCCATATCTAAGTCTGTAGATTGTCTTACTTTCTCTACAGCTTCAATCATACCTTCTACTTTTTTATAAGTTCCAAACTTTCCGAAAGTCATTATTTGTAACGGTCCTTCAGGCAAAGAATAATCTGGCTCTGCTGGTATTTCAAAAGTACCGTGAGGTATTAATTTTACGTTTTTAGCATTATACTTCTCTTCTAAAATATCTACATACTTCTGCATAGTTACAGCAACTGTATCTGCTTTTAGAATTAATCGTGTCAACGTAGAACCTATAAAGCCATATATTTTTTGCATCATTTTGTTTGATGTAAAACCTGCACTTCCAAGATCTACTTCTTCTAGAATATTATGAAGCAATACTATATTTGGGATTCTTTTTAGTGTACAAACCAATGGCAGCATTAAACCTAAAGCAGCTGCAACTTTCTTGTCGCCAAACTTCATGAATTGTAAATTGAACAATACTGAATCTGGTTTTGTTTGGTTGATTGCTTTTGTTACTGAAAAAATCGTCTTATAACTGTTAAACGACCAACATTCTTTTACTGTGATCTTGCATCCTGCTTCTTCAAACTGTAAATCTTTATCACCTTCTGTTTTATCGGTTAATAAAATTAATTCTGTTACATCTTGATGCTTTCTAAACTGCTTTACCAAATGATATGCATACTCATTTAAAGTGACTTTACTCGGTGGATATGCTGTTACAATTGCTAGTTTCATTTTGATGGATTTTTTAAAATTGTTTTTTAATTATAGTACAAATTTGAAAATTTACAGGAACTAATTCGTTTGATTTTAGACAGTTAACGATTTACTGTAGACGAATGGTAAATTAGTTTAGATAAGCCTCTTTTGTCTTACGACTTCGAGTCTAAAAAATGCTAACTGAATGATTAACAGCATTGCCATTGCAACAATTTGCATATGCACAACCTGATCTAAACTATCGTGGTAAAACACAACTAGTGCTACTTGTAACATTCCAAATACTCCAGAGATAATAACAGGCACATATTTATCTAAAGACAAGTAGTAGTAAGCAAAGATGTTAGATAAAGCGAACATAGAAGTCGCAATAGCATATTGCCAAAGCAATGGTGCCATATCTATGTAAGCTTCACCAAAAAGTATATTTATTATTAACTCTGGGAAAAGTACACAACCTAATACTATAACTGCAGATATTGCAGCGATGTATCCAACATACTTAAACAATACTGATGCTGTTTCTTTCCCTTCTTTTTTTAGTTCTACAACAGTTGGTAATAGTAACATTACAAACATCCAGGCAATAAAATATACAATACGACCAATCAATGCTAAGGAAGCGTACAGACCGGCTTCGTAAGATTCAAAATAGTGTTTCACTAATAGGATGTCACTATTATTAATGATGATTTGTGTTAACTCGTAAAAGGCAGTTAGCAAAAAGAAGCGTTTTATTTGCTTACCATGTTCTGCATCTAATTTTAAAGTCTTACTAAAACTAATCTGACCTGTTTTAAATGGAAACAATCCGAATGCAAAGGATATTAAAATACCTAACGCAATTACCCAAGATGCTTTAATATCGAAGATTAAAATTATAGCCAATGTAATGAGCAATCGGCTTAACATCTCTCCTTGATAAGTAATAGATAAAGCTTTAAACGCTTTTTTTCCTTGGTAGGTTCCTCTGTTAACACTCATTAAAAAATAAAGCGGCACACCACAACCAAAAATGACAAACATATTAGAAGATGATGTATTAAAAATGGTTTGTAATTGCGTTGAAAAAACCACAATCAGTATTCCCAATATTATACCAACTATAAATGATTGTTTATAGACCTTAGCAACAAAACTTTTAAAGGTATCTCCTTCAAACAACACAGAAAATTTGGCTGTAACCAATTGAAACGTCATTGCCACAAAAGACAACACCAATAAAAATGTGATGAGTACTGCAGCATCAGCAAACTGAGCAGGTCCTAATACACGACCCAAAATAAGGTTGTATAGATAGTTACCTCCATTTACTGCCAAAACACTTATCATAAAGAGTTGTTCTGGTGTTATTTTTTTCGATTTTAGGATTGATAAGGCTTGCATAGTTTTGTTTTTTTTAGTTTAAATTAAGCTGCTGTTTTAATTGCTCTTAATTCTGCATAAAGGTCTCCATTAATATTACCTATTATCATAAAACATCTGTTTTGGCTCATTGCGCTTTTGTATAATACCTCAATGGCTCTAATACCTTTAGCATCGATCTCTTTTACATTTTCTATATGTATAGTTAATTCTCCGTTAGCATCTAAAATAGCTTCGCAATGGCCTATAAAATGTTTTGCTGTAGATGCATTAATAGATCCCTCTATTAAAAATACTCCGTGTTTTTCTGTGATTGTAAGTGCCATATTTTTATAATTTTAATTATTTTTTTTATTCAATTCTGACACAAATATCTTGCGCATTTCCATGTAATAGCGTTCTATTTCGACGGATGGCAATTTACTGTAGATGAATGAAGCGTTATTCATCCGTAACTTGCAAATAGTTAAAATGAAACAAACATGAGGATTTTAAAATCGTTATTTATTATTAGTTTTTTAGCTTTTGCTATAAGCGCTTCGGCACAAAACATGCAAGAAGGATTTACGTATTTAGAAACTGGCCAGTATGCCAAAGCTGAAAAATTTTTTAATACTGTATTAAAAGATTATCCAAATAACAAAACTGCACGTTTGTGTTATGGTCGTGCTATTGGACTAAACGGAAAAGCCGAAGCTGCTAATGCTTTATTTTCAGATTTACTAGAGGATTATCCTAATGATTTTGAAGTAAAACTTAATTATGGTGAATCTCTACTTTGGAACAGCAACTTTGCAGATGCCAAGTCTTACTATAAAGGTTTAGTAACCGAAGACCCTAAAAGTTTTGCTGCCTTATTAGGTTTTGCTAATACACTTTCTAACTTAAAAGAATACGAAGATGCTCTAACCTATGTCAATAAAGCTTTAGAAGTATCGCCAGGAAACCCAAACGCTCTAACCTCTAAAAAATATATTTATTTGGGTTATGCTTACCAAAATCAACAAGCACAGAACTACAAAAAAGCCGAAGAACTCTTAAATAAAAATTTGGAGCTTTTTAATGACGATAAAGATACTTTGCTCAACCTTGGTAATTTATACTTAATATGGGAAAAGTACGATGAGGCGCAGAACATATACAATCGCTTAGCAAAACAACCAGAGCATAAGATCATTGCCTTAAATGGCTTGGCATTAGTCTCTCACCTAAAAGGCATAGAAAAACAAGCCTTAGCTCTAAGTACTGAAGCCTACAATAGCATTACCGACTCTACAGATGCAACAATAAAACAACAAACAACAGAACGCTATGCACAAGCTTTAATCTGGAATAAAAAATTTAAAGCAGCTTCTGAACTAATCAATCAACTTATGGCTGAATATCCTAATAAAAATTGGGTTTTAGCTTTGCGCGCTACTTTAAATATCTACAAAAGCAACTTTAAGAAAAGTCTTGAAGACTACAACAAAATCCTTGTAAACGACAGTACATCTTTTGATGGTAACTTAGGAAAAGCTAACGTCTTAAAAGCATTAGGTAGAACTGATGAAGCGTATACCTCAGCAGAAAACACTTTAAAATTTTACGACAAACAGAAGGATGCTACTAATTTTATTAATCAATTAGATCTTAGTTTTAGTCCAACAATAGAGACCAAAGCATCGCACACCTTTGATAATGGAGACAACAAAGCTTATACCTTCTCAGCATATGTTACATATCCATTATCAACCAAATTACAGCTCTTAGGAAATTACAGTTACCGCACTACTAATAATAGTGTTACAGATGTTTCTGCTAATGCTAATAACTTGTCCTTTGGGTTATCGTATCAGTTAATCCCTAATTTAACGTTGAAAGGTATTGCAGGTCTTAATTCTGCCGAAGCCGAAAATAATGACTATAATCAATTATTAGCAGACGTATCCTTAAATATTAAAACCTTTAAGCTTCAAACATTAGAGCTAGGTTATAAGCGCCAAGTAGAAAGCTTTAATGCTGAGCTTTTAGACCGAGAATTGGTACAAAACAACTACTACGCTAACTACAATCTTAGTACAAATTTTAATTTAGGTTGGTACACGCAGTTAATACACACCTCACAAAATGATGGTAACACCAGAAATCTATTGTTTACCTCTTTATACTATAACATTTTACCAAAACCTGGATTAAAAGCTGGTGTAAATTACCAACACATTACCTTTAAAGACCAAGTGCCAACAATATACTTTAGCCCAGAAAAGTTTAATGCTTATGAGGTTTTTATAAACCTTATTAAAGATGAGGCTGTTGCCAAACCAAAAGAATGGTTTTACAATCTTACAGGTGCTTTTGGTTACCAGTTTATAGAAGACGACCCAAAGCAAACAGCATACAGAATACAAGGTGCTTTTGGTTATAAATTTTCTGAGCGTAGCTTACTTAATGTATATGGCACACACAGTAATATTGCCTCTGCTACTGCTGCTGGTTTTACCTTTACTGAGGTTGGATTGCGTTTTAAGTGGGTGTTTATTTAGATTTTTCCTCGATTTAATCTTCTTTTAGATAGTTTTTTCCAAATCCTATCAGCTAAATCAATTTCATTATCAGAAAGTCCGAAATTTTCTTTTAGTATTTTTTCGTTCGTTATTTTTAATACCTCTGAAATATTCTTTTTATCTCTTATCATTTTATCTATGATAGGAAGTAATTCTGAATTATTTTCATTGTAAGGAAGTATTATTCTTTCAACTTCATTTGGCATTAGTTCTAAAACGCCTCCTCCATGACTTCTACCACAAATTTCCGAGAATGCCAATGATAACGAATTGTAATAGCTAGCTGTCAAAGCTTCTAATCCAATATTTGGTTTAACAGTTACACGATGCATAGTGTCTGTTGTAAATGCTTTAGCTTCGTTAATAATTAATTTTGGATATAAGTTGTTCCTTCTAATAAAAAGAGCATCCGAAATTCTTTGAGAAGGAACTATTTGCCATTCATCTCTTATCCTACATTTATAGCCTTCATTAATTTTTTGTTCTTCTCCCCAAGCAATATAATCTCTTGCTCCAACAGAACTATTTAAATCTTTCATTTTAGGGAAAGAAAGAAAATGTGTTCTTGCTTCTTTTTTACGATTTATGTTCCAATCATTTGTTGTGAATATAGCACTTGGAACTTGAACGCTTCTACCAACTAAAGGTTTTGCATATTTTTCAAGGTTATAAAACTTTACTATAGATAGAGGAACTGTAAAGAAAGGGTTAGAACCTGTAGTTATACCAACTTCTACTTTAGCATAATCTCCAAGCTGCTTAATTTTTTTGTCAGACTGTAGTTTTTCAAGAAAATCAATTTCCTCTTGTTCTAGAAAATAGAAAGTCCATTTATTAGATTTGAAATCAATTCTTTTTTTTGGGCTTTTTAATTTAGATACATCTAGTTTATCAAGTTCTTTAGCATCTCTTAATTCTAAATGCTCGATTAAGTGAGAGTTTGTCTTATTTTTTTCACAAAACAATAAAACCACTTCTTGTTGAATATTTGGAAAAACAAGTTTCTCAAAAGAAACAATGTTTATTTTATTGTAAAAATGAGCTAAAAATTCTCTCAATGGTTGTGCATATGAAACCTGAAGGATTTCTGCTGGTAAAACAAAGCCAATCTTTCCTTCTTCTTTTAAAAGTAATGATGAACCAACAACAAAAGATACCCAAGCGTTAGTGAGTTTAGAATATTTTAAACCAGCTTTGTTAAAAATGTTTGCTGCAAATTGTTGTTGTTCTTTATCAAAATATTGATACCTAATATATGGTGGATTGCCAACAATTAAATCAAATTTACTATCAGTGTTAATGCAATACCTATGAAAATCCTCATTAATCACTGTTGACTTATTCAAGTTTATAGCTTCGGATTTTTCTGCTTCGATTTCATCGTATTCTATTGCAGTTACAGAGTTATATTCATAATTGGCTTTTTGAATTTCTTTAAGAAAAACTCCATCTCCACAACTAGGTTCTAAAATGTCGAGCTCTTTATTTCCATTAAACGCCCATTTCAAAATAAATGCAGCAATTGGTTCTGGTGTGTAAAAACCTCCTCTTAATTTTTCGCTTGTAGCTTCTTTAATTAACTGCATTATTTATTGGCTTTTGTTTTATTGTGATAATTAATTTTTTCTTCTGCGACTTTCAATACTTCAGTTGCTAATTCTTCTTCTAAAATCGTATATGCGACTGTATCACTTAAATGAGCAACAGTCAAAACATCTTCACTGATGTTGAATAGGTTTGAAATATCTTTGATGATTTGTTTTGTTGGTTTCCTATTATTCTTTTCAATCTTTCCCAACATTGAAGTATCAATTTTAAGATATTCAGCAACTTCACGTAACGTTAGATGTCTTTCAGTGCGTAACTCCCTTATAGTTTCTCCGAATGATTTTTCTGAATGCATAACATTAATTTGGACAACTTCAGTCCAAAAATAGAATAAATTATTTAATTATTAAAATATTTTATTCTATTATCAATGTGAAGGCATCAGCTACAGTTAAATCTTTATACAGAGTTGCAGTTTTTCCAATTAATTCATCTTGAGCGATTAAGTTTTTAGTTTCTCCCCAACTTAATTGTGTCATTGAGTTTTTTTGCTTGTAAGATGCTGTGTCAGTTCTTGGATTATGTGTAATTATTATCGGAAAGATTCCATAATCTGTCCCTTTAATTACAAATCTAATTTGAGCAGTAGCTCTTTCTAAATGTGTTTTTCCTAGCGAAGTATCAAATTCCCAATTAAGAGTGTTGAAAACTACATCTCTAAAATGATGTCTTTGGTCAATGTCTTTTAAAGTACCTTTTTTAAAAAGCATAGAGCCAGTTGGATTGGTATTAGCTCCTTTGGGTATATTTAAATCTCTTTCTGTTAGCGGTCCACTTTGCCATAGAATTTTATTGTCTTCATTGTTTTCAAATTCAAAATTGTTTTCAATTTCAAGTTCGGATATCAATTTTGAGACAGCTTTATTTGACTTATATCTACCTTTGAAGTTAGATGGAATTTTAACTGTTTTTCTTTTTGGGATTTCTAAATCTGTTCCTTCTTGTGGTGCTTTTTTAGAAGTGTTTTTCTTGTGCTTTTTCTTCCATACTTTTCTCGTAGGAACAATTCCTTCTTCAACAAATTGATTTATAATATCTGGTGAAATCTTAAATAAGTTAGGATCTGTAAAATCAAATAAAGTTTTGTAATAATCTTTTAATTCTTTGAGTAATTTGATTCCATCAGGATTGTCATTCTTGAATTCAACCATTAATGAACTTTCAATATTTCCAAATAAACCTCTTGCTGTTAAATTAGAAGAACCAACTATTAAAGTTGTATCGTTTTCTCCTTCAAATAAGTAAATTTTTGGATGGAAAATTGGTGATTCTTTTTGATAAAATAGATAGCTATTTATTCCAAGTTCATCAATTTCTTTTAACGCTTTTTTTGATGTTCCTTCTTGGTCTATACCAACAATGAGGTTTAAAGTTTCGAAAAAGTCAGCACCACTTTCTATGCACTCGGAGAGTCCGACAACACCAGCTTCACTTGCAAAAGCAGAAATTCCGGTAAAGGAATTAAATTTAGTTTCTTTAAACAGTTTGATTACTGTATTACCTACAGAGTTTTTAGATTCAGCTTCGAAACCTTGTCCTAGAAAAGTAATTTTCATTGATGTATTTTGTTAAGTTTTTCAAATATTATCTTCATCGATACATCAAGACCTTTCGCTAATTTGTCAATATTTTCGAGAGTAATATTTTTTTCTCCTCGTTCAATCATTCCGATATATGTTCGATGTAAGTTTGAACGAAAACCTAGTTCTTCTTGAGAAATGTCTTTGCTCTTTCGAAGTTCTCTAATTATTTTTCCGAAATTCTGGGATAATTCTATGTTCATTGAGTACACTATAGTTAGCACAAAGTAAGTTTATTGTTAATTTCTTACTACATACTAAAGTTAGCACCTGGATTACTTGTAAAACAAAAAGGCAAAAGCTTTCGCCTTTGCCTTTTACCATGTAGGTTAAGTTGTGTAATCAATTAAGGGTTAATTAATAATCAGTTTTAAGGGATTAATTTCATACTGACTACTAATAATTTTACAGAAGTACAAACCAGCACTAAGGTTATCTCTATTAAAGGTGATGCTGTTGCGTCCTGCTATTGCATTGTACGTTGTATTATAAACTTGCTTACCTAATTGGTCGTATACTACAAACTGTACGGTTTCGTTTTGCACTATTGTAAATGCTATAGTGGTTTTAGATGTCATTGGGTTTGGATATGCACTTAGCACATTCTCATCTGCACTAAACTCTTCTACAGATAAGCTTGTCTCTTGCGACAACCTTAGATTGCTTAAGTTCATCATCTTAGAGCTTGTTGTACCATCTTCAGACACCATAGTAAATACTATAGTTACTACATCATTTAATAGTGGTGCATCAGCAGTATTATTCATAAAATCTGCAATTGGCAACACATATTCTTGCTCTGCATTGGTAAGGGCAATTGTAGTTTTGTATTGCTCTTCCCAGTTGCTAATACTTTCTTTTACGAATGTAATTTCTAAATTTCCTGTACCAGATGCACTTAACTTTAAACTGTTATAATCTGATAAATCAACTGCTTTAAAACGCGGTGTTAATGCTCTGTAAGCTGCTACATATGTATTTGTTGTAGCCCTTAATTGTACATTACGTTCTATAGGAAATTCATCTGAAGTAAAGTCGTAATCATTTTCTGTTACATTGTATAAACCAACTGTTGTACCATCTTGTGAATCGTCTATTCCCCAAGGACCATCTGACATAAACAAATCATCTGGCGTAGCAATACCATCACCAATTCTAAACCCAATATCAAACAAACGTCCAGTCTCAACCGTTAGATTAGTGATGTATTGCTCACCCAAGGTTAGGGTATTGCTTATATTTTGAAATTCGCTGGTTTCTGTAGTTCTAAAACCTGCATCTAAGTTTACAGTTTCTGTAGCGTTGGTATTAATAACCTGCAGATCTAGTGCTCCGTTTCTATACTGTCCTTTTCTTACAAATACTGGTGGAGGTGTTGAGAGATTGTACTCTGTTATTTCTTTTTCAACATTTAATAGATTTAAAACTTCTTCTCCTAACAGGTACAGATCATCTACTGTATTTGCCCAAATTTGGAAATTATAAAAGGTAACATCGCTTTCGTACTGATCTAAATTCCAGTGGCTTTCTACAGCAAAGTTTGCATCTTCATTAATAACCTTTGCTGAAAGACTTAAAACAAACTCATATGTGCCATCAATATTTTTTATAATAGATTTTATAAAAGGTTGCTCGTTAATAGTTATTGTATTTACAGAAATTAACTCTGCACCTAATAGACGATCACAAATATATTTTGTGTGCTCATAAACACCGTTTTCGGTTTTGAGAGCTAAAACTGTAGCAATTGGTGTATCGTTATTCATGTAATCTACAGCATAAATTTCGCTTGCATTTGTAATATTTATAAGGTCTGCAGGTGTAGATTCTATAGCTTCCGTTTCACCAATAACATCTAATGGCACAAAATCTTGTAACGTAAAGCTATTATCTGAAGTACGGTTTGCATACATAAAATCTTTTGATACTCTTGGTGCAGTGCTTCTATCAAACGTGTAACCTGTTTTTGCTCTGTTGAAGTTACGTGCATTAATTTGCTCAGAAAGTCTGTTGTTACTTTCTAACCCTCCATCGTTTCCACCAGAAGTTGGTGGCTCAATAATATCGCACATTCCAAATCCTGAACATGATGGATCCTGGCAATCTATGAGTCCATCACCATCATCATCAATACCATTATCACAAATTTCTTGTAAAACAGGTGCCGTTGGGCAACGTGCTCCATCATTACTAGAGCTTGATGGACCAAAAGCAAACAAGTTAGAATCTATGTCTAAAGTAGAATTTACATCCTGTACATTTTGAATCACATAAATGGTTCCTGTTTGGTTTGCAGACACATAAAAACGGCCATCAGCATCAAAATATACTGCTCCGTAAGTATAACTATTTCCTGCTAATATTGGCACTACACCAAGCGAGGTTACTACACCATTGTCTGGGTTAATTCGGTATAAAATATTTGTGTTTTTTTCTACTGAATATAGTTGACCATCTACAGCATTAAAAGCCCAATCATGGATACTAATATTCTGAGATAATGTTTCTGTAGCATTATGTTGTGCGTAGTTTGTAGATTCTGGATCTACATCTATCTTATAGTAAGTTGTACCACCACCTTTAAGATAATACATACCTGTTGCGCTAATGTCACCAATGTAGCGGTTACTGGTAGGTAACTCATCTATATAATAGGTTGTAGTCGTAAAATTTCTACCAATTCTTACAATTGTTTTTTCTGGTGTTCCTAATGAGCCCCAGATAAAGCCATCAGCAGGATTGTATGCCGCGCCATTTATATTACCAGGTGTAACATCTGCAGCAACCAGATAAGAACTACCAGACGCTAAATCTATCGCATACACATCATTGTGTTGAAATAAATATGCGTTATAGTCGCAATTAAAAGGAATATCTTCTTGTGCATTAGCACTAAAGCCCAGAATTAATATTGCTAAAAGAAAAAATTTGTGTTTTAAAGTGTATTGTTGTTTCATAAGGCTGAAATGTTCTTATTTCTGTAACAAAATTAAACTGAACTTCTGCCTGTTTGGAAATATTTCGATTACCTAAAGTCAGATAGCGACAAAAAACGTTTAAGCTTCGGCGAATGGTTTTTGTGCTATTTTTTGAATGAAATTTTTATAAAAAACAAAAGGCAAAAACTTTCGTATTTGCCTTTCTCCTAGTTAGTAATTAGGGGTTTATAATAATCAGTTCTTAAGGGGTTAAAATACCACTGACTATTATACTTTATTTGCTATTTAATCACCTTCTTAATTTGAAAAGACAAAGGCTTTCGCCTTTGTCTTGTTCTTACCATCAATCCAAAAACCATGAAATTATGACTTTCGAATTCAAAAATACTGACATTCTATGCTGGGATTTTTATTATTCGTTGAACATAGACTGTAAGGCTGTGGAATGCAGTTAAGTGTCGACGAATGGTAATTTTTATTTATTGAACCAAAAAAAGGCAGAAACTTTTTGTTTCTGCCTTAATTCGTCATTAATCCAATATACCGCTATATGAATCTAAATCAAAGATAAATGAGAGTACCTATCATCATATTTAAAATTCGATAAATAGACCTTTGGCTACGTTGAAAACCCTTATTAAAACGATGAATTGTTTAGAGTAAGTTAAGTCGTTTCATTAACTCTGGACGGTTAGAACGACTTACAGGTATTACATCTTTCTTTATAAGAACACTATTATCTTCAATATCTATAATCTTATCTACGTTAATAATGTAAGAACGATGAATTTTTAAGAATAAACTATCGGGAAGTTTTTCTTCAATCTTCTTTAGTGTTGAATGTACCGTATAGTTTTTAGTTTCAGTTTTTATTTGAATATAATCGCCTTTGGCTTCTACCAAATAAATACTTGGAATATCAATTTTTATGAGTCGTCTGTCAATATTAACATACAAATCGTTACCAGAAGATGTCTCTACATCATCTTCAGGCTTTTTTACCTTTTTTGGACTGCTTGCTACAGCTTCTGCTTTTTGTATGGCTTTTTTAAAGCGCTCTGGTGTAATTGGTTTTACCAAATAATCTACTATACAATCGTACTCAAATGCTTGTATAGCAAAATTAGAATCTGAGGTAGTTAATATAATTTTTGGTGGATTCTTTATGGTTTCTATAAAATCAAAACCCGTAAAATCTGGCATGTGTATATCTAAAAAGATTAAATCGACATCATTCTGATTTAAGTACTTTATGGCATGAATTGCACTAGGAAATTCTTCTAAAACATTTAAGCTATCTACAGTACTGCATAGTTGGTTAATTATAGCTCTTGCTGTAGCTTCATCATCTATAATAATACAATTCATAAAACAGGATTAATGGGTCTTTAAAAAACTGGTTATATTTTGCAAAATAGCTTCGAACTCTACTTTGCCTTCTGTTCTGTTTTCTATTAGGTTATTCTCATAGTCTACAGCGACATCATAACTCTTTGTGAGCCCTAAAATACTAATTTTATGTTTAAGTTTGTGCACGTTTTCTGCCGCTGCTTTAAAATTACTTGCAGCGATATTATCAAAGTACACCTGCTTTTCTTCTGGAAATTCTTTTTTAATGATGTCTATTAGTTTTTGCTCAAAAGCTTTATCACCTCCAGACATACTTTCTATGTAAGATAAATTAGGCTTCTCCATTACTTTTCTTTTTTAATGTAAAATAAAACGTGCTCCCTTTACCCGGTTCTGATGTTAACCAGATTTTGCCACCATATAAATCTACTATTTTCTTTACAATTGATAGACCTACACCTGTTGATCCTTCTATATTTTCAAGCTTTTCAAAGACTTTAAAGATTTTATTAAAGTAAACCTCATCAATTCCTTTACCGTTGTCTTTAATATAGAATTGCCAAAACTGTTCTTTTTCTTCTATACCTATTTCAATAACTCCTTTTGGTTTATCGTTGTATTTTACAGCATTGCTTATTAAATTCTGAAATAATTGCTGCAATCTGTACTTATCGCCTATTATAGTTGGTAGTTCTGGCATATTGACGGAAATATGACTAGGTATCTCCATCATATTAAGCACGTCTTTAAGCAACAAATTGAGGTCTATTTTATATGTTTCTACCTGGTTTTTACCAATTGCTGAGTAGTCTAAGATACCATTAATCAGTGCATCCATCTTTTCTACATTAGAGCGAATTAAGTCTAGTTGCGTACTGCAGTGCTCGTCTAATTTGTCTTTGTTATCTTCTATTAGCCAAGCTGCAAGTGTATCTACACTACGAAGTGGTGATTTTAAATCGTGAGATACCATATGTGCATAGTCACTAAGCTCTTGGTTTTGAACCTCTAAATTATGAAGCAATTGCTCTTGTTCTTTAAAAGCTTTACATGCTTTTAGATTAATAGTAAACTTTTTTATCACTGGTTCTAATTGTGATAAATCTTTGTTACTTAGATTGTCTTTCTTAGAATACAAAAACAAATAGCCTTCCTCCTCCAGGTTAAAAATTGTAGCATTTCCTTTATCGATTGGTATTGGCGAAATACTTGAGACAATACTATCTACAGGAACTATCTTACTAAACTCTATAGTTTTTAAAAACTCTGAAATAGGCTGGTCTTTTTTTATACTAATTTCTTTGCCAAAAGGAATGGCATAAGTAGAATGCAACAATTTGCCTTTAGGCTCTAATATCCATGCTGCATTAAGATTTTTTCGTTTAAGTATGAGTTTTAAAAACAAATCGCAGCTTTCCTTATAATCTAAAGACTTACCAATAGCCATAGCATATTCATAAAGCTGTAAGATGTCTAATATGTGATTTTCAATTTTCATTATTCGAACAAACCTACAACAACTGTCTTATTGTAAAACTCTAAAAAGCCTTCTCCGTAAGATGAAATTTCACCTAGAGTTAATGCTCCACCAATAGATATATTATCAAAGTTTTTTTCTATAGTACTGGTTATAGCTGTTAGTTCTTTATCAAAATTATCTTCTAAAAACAAAATCCTAGAGATACAATCTATAAGAATTGCTTTTCTTGGTGCAGATGCCTTCTTTATACTATCCTGAGCTGCTCCTTTAGCTGCATTTATTAAAGACGCTTTATCACCATTTAAAATATCTACAAGCACATTAACCTCTAACTCTCCAACACATACCAGTTCTCCTTTATCATTTACCATTAGCGGATCTCTAACAATGCACTCGGCATCATCTTTTAATATTCCAAAAGGATATCCTTTTGCAATATCAAAAAAATTGCTATCTGTAAAGGTTTTACCTGAGTGTGCTTCCACAACTTCTTTATAGACTTTAAAAGGATTCTTCCAGTTTATTTCTTTTATGATATTACCTTCTGCTTTGGTTACAATAAATGGTCCATCTACTTTACTCCAACCATGTTTAACGCCAATTCTAGAAGACATTTTCATTATGGCAAAAACAGCTGCGTCTTGAAAAACGCCTTCGCTATTAAAAACACAAGGCCTTTGCTCTAGTGATAAACTGCCTGCTCCTCCTCCAAAATAATTGGTTTGCATTCCATAATTTTCATAGAGTTCGCTTAAGTAATGAGAAATATTTGATGTTAATCCGTCTACATATGTAAAAAGACTATAATCGTGGTTTTTACTAAAAACAACCTTAGGAATTGTATAGTCTTTTGTACTTATATTTTTAACCAAAAACATAGACTCTAAATTATTGAGCGTATTAATAACAATACCCTTATCTAAAATAGAATTGCCATGAATAACTTTTGGAAAAATCCCTCCCATAAACTTAGTCTGTGAAGCATTAAGCTCACTGATAAGCTGAGTTACATCAATTTCTGTGTGTTCTCCAATTGTAATTAAAGCTGCATTATCACCAACATGATTTGAAATAGCTGAGACAATTTCATCTGTATTTGTAGTTGTTATTAACATACTATTTTTTTAATGTAAAATAAAATGTACTCCCTTCCCCTGGCTTTGATGTTAACCAGATTTTGCCACCATATAAATCTACGATCTTCTTTACGATAGATAAACCAACACCTGTTGATCCTTCTATATTTTCAAGCTTTTCAAAGACTTTAAAAATTTTATTAAAGTAAACCTCATCAATTCCTTTTCCGTTGTCTTTAATAGAGAACTCCCAAAATTCATTTTTATCAGTAAACCCAATCTCTATATAACCTTGGTTTTTGTCATTATATTTTACAGCATTGCTTATTAAATTTTGAAACAATTGCTGTAATCTGTATTTATCTCCATTCACAGAAGGTAAGCTTGGTATATTAACTGAGATATGATTTGGGATTTCTATCATTTTAAGTACATCTTTCAATAATAAATTAAGATCTACCTTATATGTTTCTACTTCGTTTTTACCAATAGTGGAATAGCTTAAAATCCCACTAATTAAAGCATCCATTTTCTCTACATTAGTACGAATTAAACCTAATTGTAAACTGCAGTGATCATCTAACTTGCCCTTGTTATCTTCTAGCAACCAAGCGGCAAGGGTATCTACACTACGAAGCGGAGATTTTAAATCGTGAGATACCATATGAGCATAATCGCTAAGTTCTTGGTTTTGGTGTTCTAACTCTTTAAACAATATTTCTCGTTGCTTATTTATCTCAACAATTTCTTTAGCCTGATTTTCTATAAAGTTTACAAGCTCAATTTCATTAAGCTCTTTATCTTCTTTTTGTTCAGAATCATTATTAAACACCTTTAGTTTATTGACGACACTTTTTAGCTTATCAATTAGCTCTTTCTGCTCTTTTGCTTCCTTTTGTAATTTTCTATTAGCCTCAAACAACTCTTCGGAGCTAATTCTCATAGCTCTTTGAATCATATTAGACTGTTCTTCAAAATTATTGTAAGACAAATCAACAGCATTCAGAAAAGCTTCCAAATCTTTATTTTCCTTAAGATCGTCACTAAGGAATTTGCGCATTTGTCTTTTTAAAAGTGAATTCATTTACTCACTCATTAGAGTAATAGTCATGGTCTGATTGTGCAATTGGCAAGCAACTTCTCCATGAAAAGGTACTATTTCGCCATAAGAGTAAAATCCTGAAATTGTAGTATCATTACCTAAAACTTCTATAACTTCTTCTATTTCTTCTTCCACACGTTGATCTAATACTAATTTTCTACCAATGCAACTAACCAACATTGCCAACTCTGGCTTTGTTTCTCTTAGCTCTAATGCTTGCCTTGCTGCTCTTTCTGAGGCATTAGCAATATTATCTACATTAGTCATCATAAGCTGTACTTTGGAATTTTTGGTTATATCACCTGCTAAGATTACCGCATTATTTTCTTCATCGATGTTTAAAATAGACCTTACTATAGATTGTTTTTCATTTTCTGAAGTTACATTTAAAGGGTACAGCAATGCTGCGCTGGGAAGGTCTTTTGCTTTATCACCTAAATAGGATTTGTATAGGTCTAATGCTGGTTTACCATCTAACTCATATAAGGTGTTTCCTTCAGATTTTGTGACAATACGCTCTGGTCCAAATGGAGTCCATCCGCCATGAATAGAAAACGAAATATCTAGAGTCTCTCCATAAAAACCAACTGCAACTATTTCGCCTGGTTTAGGGTTTTCATTATAACCTGCAATTGTTTTTTCAAACCTGGTATCATCACCACATAAACCACCTGTTATAACTATATTATCATCTGTTGAGGCGCTCATACCTCTTGTTAGCTGACTTCCGTTTATAAAACTTCCTTCAGATACAACAAAAACATATTTTAAGCCCTCTTTTGGGAATTGGTTTATTAATTCATTACCGGTTTTATAGCTGTCTAAATCTTTATTTAAAACATTACTGGTCTTAACGATGAAATTACTTTTTTCAAACTGAATTGCCGTAATGGTTATACTATTTTCGTTGACTGTGTCTGAAGAAATTTCTGCACATGCAGAGCCAAATATAATTTCACCATCAGGAAACAACGTCCTTATTTCAGCATAAATATTTTTGTTTTCAATTGCTAAACGATTTCCAAACACTAAAACCAAAGGTTCTTTTAACTCTTGTTTTGGTGTTACATATTCCCAGTTTTTATTGTCCCTTTTTACTAATTGTACTGTTTTCATGTTACTTTTTTAAAGTGAAATAAAATGTAGTTCCTTTTCCTGGTTCACTTTCTAACCATATTTTACCATCATGAAGATTGACAATTTTTTTAACCAATGAAAGTCCAATCCCAGTAGAGTCTTTGCTTTTATTAAGTGAATGAAAAATCTTAAATATTTTGTCGTGAAACTGAGGATCTATACCAATACCATTGTCTTTAAAGGAAAATTGATAGAAGTTATCATTTTCTTCTACATCAATTTCTATAAGGCCATTTTCCTTGTCATTAAACTTTACAGCATTACTTATTAGATTTTGAAATACCTGTTGAAGCTTGGTTTTATCTCCACATACAGTTGGTAAGGTATTTAGCACCTTTACGTTTATATGATCTGGTACATATAATATTTTGAGCAAATCATCTATTAAAGCCTGTGTATTTACAGGTTCTAAGTCTGTATTATCTGAAGCAACACTAGAATAATTTAAAATATCAGAAATTAACTGCTCCATTTTTTCTAGGGTTGTTTCTATGAGACTAAAATTTTGAAGACTCACATCATCAAGCTTATCTTTATTGTCTTCTTTTAACCAACTAATTAGGGCATCAATACTTCTTAATGGAGATTTTAAATCATGAGAAACTATGTGAGCATACTCTTGTAACTCTTCATTACTCTTTTCTAGCTTTTGAAGAAGTTTCTCTTTCTGAAATTCTAGATTTTTTAATTCTGTAATATCTAGATGAATGCCAATGGACCCAGTTATATTTCCTTTTAAATCATAGTTTGGCGCACCACTTATAAGCCAATATCTAATTTCACCTTTTTTATTTTTAACCCTTAGTTCATAAGAATTAGACTCACCTCTTAGTCGTTTCTCGTTTTCTATTTTTATTCTGTCATTGTTGCTATCAGCTTGAAAAACGTCTCCTCCTTTTTTACCTAATAATTCTTCTTCTAAATAACCCGACATTTCTTCAAAACTTTGGTTCACCATTAAAATCTCATCGTCATTGTTTACCTCTACAAGACCAAGATTCATATTAGCAATGATGTTACCGTATTTCTGTTTCTCAGCAACAAGTGCCTGTTGATATTTATTTTCTAATGTAATATCTCTTACAATGCCCTGAGCCGCAACTGCCCTTCCATCTTCGTAAATTGTACTAGCGTTAATATGTACTAGTTTTTTTTCATTATTCTTAGTTAAAACATGAACCTTGTAGTCCGTTATAGTGCCTTTTTCTAATAGTCCTTTAAATGAGGGTGCTACGAGATGAATTTCCTCTTTAACTACCAGATCCATAAGATTAATATCTTCAGTTTTATAATTAAAACCTAATAAATCTATAGCTGCCTGATTCATCTTCAGGACATTTCCCCAAAGGTCTATAATAACATAGGCGTCTGCAATGTTCTCAAAAACACCTTGTAACTGAGAATTCGTTTTAGAGTATAGTGTAGTTAGTTCTTTATGAGATGCTTCTAATTTTTGGTTAACTTCGTATAATTCTGCAGATTTTGCTTCCAAAATTTCTTCTGCAGCTTTCCTAGATGCCCTCTCTCTAGCGAGAGTTCTTTTAAGAATATCTACTTCTTCCTGACTCATTGTTAAGCTTTATTGATGAAAAACCTAACTTCTGTTCCTTGATCATTAAGTTTTTCCATTTCAATATTTGCTGGCACACCAAACAACTTAAAAGTTTCTAACATTAGGCCCTTACCAAGCATGTACAATGCTTTATCAGACTTATATATCATTACCATTTTGTCATCTGTTTTTTCTTCTAGTTCAAAAGAAGGCAACTGTGCGTCTGGATATATTTTCTTAACCTCAAAGTGAATATGATCTTCTATCGAAGCCAATAAATTCATTGGATCTTTGTAGTGTGCAACTAAATTTGGATGCGACTTAATAAGTGCCTTAAAAAAATGCTCTGCAAAAACCATTAGCAGATTATCAACAGAGATATCTGTATTCTCACTCAGATGTGAAATGAGTTGTAACATTTCTGAAAAATTATAGGTACCAACAGCTGTATAGGCCCCTCCTGATTCTAAAGTAGACTGGGTAATAATTTTGTCTACCATAGCCAAGCCAAATTTTTCCTCAACTAGTTCTAAAAATTCAGTAAAGACAATACCTTTCATGGGTTTAAGTTTTTAAGGTTAAAAAGGGCATTTTTAATCACAGAAAATTAAAACATTATTTTACAAATGCTTAATGGAAGTTGCAAAATATGATCTATTACGTTGTGATTAGTTCATTAATACTCCAATATCCTAATAATTTTTCAATTTTAGAAACATAATCTTCATATTTTAAAGGCTTTAGCACATAACCTGCTATACCTATTTTATAACACTCTAAAAGATCACGTTGATTATTGGATGTTGTTAAAATTATGGTTGGTATATATTTTAGTCTATCATCTGCCTTTAAAATTTTCAGGAATTCTATTCCATTTATTTTAGGCATATTTAGATCTAATAGGATTATATCTGGAAGTTTATCTTTTTCCTCTAATAACTTAAGAGCTTCTTCACCATTATTAGCCTCAATAATTTTGTGATTAAGATTTAAGGATGACGTAGCTCTGCTAAGCTTCATCACTTCAATCATATCATCTTCTATAAGTAAAACATTAAGGGTTCTCATATTTAGCTAAATTATACTGAAGCAAGTTACTTCTATATAGAAAAATGGTATTTATTATTCGGTTGAACGAGGCTTACTGTCGTTGGATGGCAGATAAGTGTCGACGAATGGTTTTTGCTTAGGCAGCCCTCAACCCTTTGTCATTAAGCCTATTTGTGGTTTTTAGGATTGTAAGTTGAGCTTCAATTTTTAGTTTTTCAAACTCTTGAAGAAACTCAATTGAAAAACTTTTGTAATTTTTGTCTTCTAAATACATTTCAAATTGAGAAATAAATTCTAGATGTCTCAAGCTTTTGTTTAAAACTAAATGATTAGTGTTATCTACCTTTTTTGGTAACACGGTTGTGTCATTTTGTTTAATACTTTCTGCACTTTGCAATTTAATCGCTTCAGATTGTTTTTCTTTTAAATTGTTATTAGAATAATATTCTAAAACATTTTCTATACTACTCTTTAGAAATAAATACATGCCAATTTGTGTTAATGTCAATGAAAAAATAATTAATACCGTACTCATAGCTTGGGGATACTTTGATTATTAGATAAGACAAATTTAACCCTACAGTTGAGGCTATAGCGGCATTTTTAGACGAGTAAACCCTTGGTGGCGACGAATGGAAGATTATTTTCTTTAACCTGAAATACAAGATAATAGCTATAAGCTATCTCGTACTTTTTTAGGGAGCCCTTTTACCACCTCGTCATAAGAGTGATCAATAAGTTCTAGGATAAATTTTATCGAAAGGTCTGTGTTGTGGATCTTTACACTGTTCCAAAGTCTTTTGTGCATGTGGTAACCTGGTGTTATACTATTGTACTCTGCACGGAGTTCTTCTGCATAGTCTGGGTTACATTTAAGGTTTATAAAACCTTCATGGTTTTCCCAACGTTTTAATGAAGCAAGAGCAAACATTTTATTGCAAACCTTAAAAACCAATGTATCATTATCAAAAGGGAAATGTTCTGTAACTTCCTTTTTTTGCATACAGTAATTTCTAAAGTCTTCTATATTCATTTTAGTAGCTTTTTTTCTTCTCCTTCAACTTTTAATGCTGAATAATCCAAGGTCCAACCAATGGTTTGTACTAAATTTTCTATCAGTTGAATCGCCTCTAAGGCTTCAAGTTTTGCAACATTATACAATCCACTTTCTGGGATTTTGTCCATAATGTGTTCTTTTGCTTTGGTATGTAGCTCTGTTAAATCTGAAGCTTCAAACTTGTTAAACATACCATCCTTTTTATCATAGTAGTTGATATCAGTTTCGATGGACAAAACTTCGGGTTGTGGAAAATGAGAAAGTACAATCGTTTTAGATTTTAAATCTGAATGCATCTGTACTTTACTGAGATCGAAACCTACGTGTGCTTTTGCATTAATAACCACTAATGCTTTCTTTTTGCTAGATATAAGTTTTAGAAATTTTTCCTTTACATCTTCGTAATGATAAATTTCTGCAAAATCACCTTCAACAGTTATAAACTTACAAACACGCTTTATCTTATCTAATAAAACGATAGACTGCTCACTGGTTTTCTTTTTGGTTTTCCATTGTCTAAAAATGGTAACTAAACCTAGAGTTACCAATATAGTTATGATAATTATAAAAAATGTTTCCATATTTAATATTAAGACACATACATCGTGCCCTTGTTACTTTGTTATATTTTACATAAAGTATCAGATGCTGAAACAAGTTCCGCATGTTAAGATTTTACTTATCTATTCTAATATTTTATACAGCACAGGTTTGCTCGGTGTAGCATCGTTTTCAAAAGGTGCAATTAGCAGATTTAACATATAAGCTCCATCTTCAATTTTGTTGGATACATAAATAAACTCTGTAATAGTTGCATCTTTTCTTAAAATGCCTTTTGTGTTCCAAAATGCATTGTGTCCCTTTAGCTCACCACCATCATCCTCTTTATCAACGCTTGGCAAATCTATTAATAAATGTTTAATCTCCTTTTTTACCAAAAGCTTAATCGCATCCTCCTCAAAATAAGGCCAATTTGTATTAGAATATTGCTTTGTTTTTTTATCGCTTGTATTAGGCATAGTCCTTACTACCAATGCTTCTCGTCTCTTGTTGCCTATAGCAAATTGTAGTTGTTTAGCAGATATTATATAATCTTCTCCTCGTTTTTCTGGCGCTACGGTAATTACTTCTGCCAAAAAGAAAAATCGTTTTAGATGCTTGTTTATAGAGTATTTTTCTTTTGTTATGTGACCTACAGTTTCTGTATGTGTGCCATGAGCGTGCGGATTAAAGGTTATTGTGTTAAAATTAACCGACGCACCATTTTCTACACTAATTACATCTTTATCAAAAACTTCTGGAACAATTTTTGGTGGGCCAATATACCATGCATTAACATTTGAAGTACCATCCTTTATTGGTATTGATATGTCTAAAGGCTTGGTTAAATCTATTTTTAGTTTTCTAGAATTGTATTGAATTTGTGCAATCACGCCAAATTAAGTTTAAAGAGTTTGCTGGCAATACCATCACTTAAAAATTGACCTTTTTTAGAGACGCGTATATGCTTATCATCAATATACAATAAATGTTGATTTATAAAAGTTTTGGATTGTTCTTTTAAGTATTCTTTATAAGTTTTTCCAAAATCTTTTTCAACCTTATCTAAAGATATTCCCCAAATGGTTCTAAGACCTGTCATTATATACTCGTTATAAAGGTCTGTTGTGGTTAAAGTTTCCATCTCAATTGGCAGCTCGTTTTGTTGAATTGCTTTGATGTACTTAGTGTTGTTTCTAACATTCCAACCACGTTGCTTACCATTAAAAGAATGTGCTGATGGCCCAATACCAATATATGGTTTGCCTTGCCAATAAGCTGAATTATTTCTGCTAAAAAAACCTTCTTTCCCAAAATTAGACAACTCGTAATGAATGAAGCCTGAAGCCTCAAGCTTGTTCTTAAGCAAATGAAATTGTTCATGTGCTTGCTCATCATCTACATCATCTATAATACCTTTCTTTATAAAAGACGCTAAAGCTGTTTTAGGCTCAACGGTTAGTGCATAACTAGAAATATGAGGAACATTATAACTCAATGCTATATCAATATTTTGATGCCATTGTGTATTAGATGAACCTTGTATTCCGTAAATTAAATCTATTGAAATATTATCGAAGTATTGTGTGGCTACAGACAAACATTCTTTCGCTTCTTGGGCATTATGAGCACGATTCATCAACTTTAAATCTCTCTCAAAAAATGATTGAATGCCTATACTTAGTCTGTTAATACCAATACTTCTATAATTTTCGTAAAGACCTCTCGACTGCGCTCGAGGTGACAGCTGAGTTCCTATCAAATCATCTGGATTGGCTTCGAGCGTGATTTCAGGATTTTCAGTTACTTTATAGTTTTCATAAACAGCATCAATCAACAATTGTAATTCGTCATTCGTCAATAAGCTAGGTGTTCCTCCACCAAAATAGATGGTCTGCACCTCTATATTCTTAAATTCGTCTTTACGTAATTGTAGTTCTTTTGCTAAAGCGTTGACCAGTTCATCTTTCTTTTTTATAGATGTTGAAAAGTGAAAATCGCAATAGTGGCAAGCCTGTTTACAAAAAGGAATATGTATGTAGATGCCTGCCATTTAGTTTTTTTCCAGCATGTCCAATAAAGTACTTATTCTTAAATCACAATATAGTTTCAAAAATTGATAGTAATTCATATCAAACTGACTTCCATAAATTTCTCTTCTTGTTTCCCATGTTTCATATTCTGGAAATTTGATCTTAAACTGTTCGTCTACAAAGGCATTCCATAACTTCTCAGAAGCTTCAAAATTCTTAGTAAATATTGAGTCATCTTTATTCATTTTTAATAATTCAACAACCAATGAGTCTTTGATCTTATTTGATTGGTAAAAGCTATCATAAGCAATATCATTCATTTCTACTTGTCCTTGACTAAAGATTAGAAGTGAATAATTAAAAACTAAAAATGTAGTTATAAATTTCATAACAAATAGACTATTTTTTTACCCTATTCTCATTCTGTTTTACAAAAGCTGCCCAGCCCGTATAGCTTTTACCAACCTCAACTCTTCCTTGATTATAAAAGTGACAAACTGCTGCTGCCAATCCATCTGTAGAATCGAGGTTTTTTGGCAACTCTTTTAGATTTAATGTGCTTTGCAACATCTTAGCTACCTGCTCTTTACTGGCATTACCATTGCCTGTAATTGCCATTTTAATTTTCTTGGGCGAATACTCTGTAATAGGCACTTCACGAGATAATCCTGCAGCCATGGCAACACCTTGAGCGCGACCAAGTTTTAACATACTCTGTACATTTTTACCAAAGAAAGGTGCTTCAATGGCTATTTCATCTGGATGATAGGTGTCTATAAGTTCTACAGTTCGTTCAAATATGAGCTTAAGTTTTAGATAATGATCGTCGTACTTTTTTAGTTGTAGCTCATTAAGTTGTAAAAACTGCATTTGTTTCCCAACCACTTTAATAAGTCCAAATCCCATAATGGTTGTTCCTGGGTCTATTCCTAATATTATTTGTTCTTTACTCATTAAAGTCTAATACATATTAGTTTTTCTGTTTATCACCCTTCACCTCATACTCTTCTATAGTAAAAATTACAGGCAGTGAATAGGCGACAGTTACTACTTTACCTTTGTGTTTTCCTGGAATAAACTTCGGAAGCAAATTAATAACGCGCTCAATTTCTTTTTCAAGATCTTCATGCTCTGCTCTAGACTTTACATCTACAACATTACCTGTTACATCGATTTTAAAACCAACAAAAATGCGTTTTTTACCAGCAGACAAACCTAGCTCTCTCGGTAAATCTGTATTGAATTTTCTAATAGTGTGATTCCGTATAAATTCTACAAAACATTTTTTTCGCTCTTCGTTAGTTTTATAATTTTCACACTCCTCTGAATAAGGCACTTCATTTACAGCATTAAAAGGAATAAATTCTGGCTCTTGTTCTGCGTCAACCTCAACAATCTCTACCTCTTCAGTTGATTCTACCTTAGTCTCTTTTTCTTGAGCATTACCAAAACCACTCATAGCCAACAAGATACTTACGGCAACTAATAAATTGACTTTCGTTTTTAATACCATATAATTCTTTTTTTTACTGAAAATAAATATTTCAATAGTCTTAAAATTTATTTGAGTTATTTAATCACAATACTGACAACCACTTAACGACACAGCAATACCAAAAGTAACATTAAACACACTGCCGTTAAATGCACCTAGCCCACTTATGGGAGGATCATACTCATCTAAAGATGTTAATCCATATATATAGGCTACATCTGTATAAACAGATACTTTTTCGTTAATAGCGTAGTGTAGCTCTAAACCACCCAAAAGATTTAAATAAGACTGTTTGTTATCTTCTAATCCACCCAAAGGTTTTGCAAAACTAAATCCTGGTCCTGCATGCAAGATGGTTCTTAAACGTGGTGGTAAAAAACCTAAATATTCTGTAGGGTCAAATACAAATTGTGCATTTATACGAGAGTAGTTTATCTTAAACTCTGGTGAACCATCATCGTTTTTGAAACGGTTAAAACCATAATCTAGCTTTACTCCATAAGCACGTTTAAACATGTGTTGTACACCAATATTTACCGTTGGAAAATTAACCGATTGAGCGTAAGTTCCATCTACAAAACCATCTGTTGTAGGATAGTTAAAACCTACCGCAAAAAGTGCTTTCCATTTACTGGTAGCTTTACTAAACTGAGCATTACTATGCATCCCAACACATAGTAGACTAAATAAAAAGAGGTATTGTTTTAAATTAAGCTTCATGTGTAAGTTTTTGGTTTAATTTGTATCATGCTTTACAACATACCTTACAAAACTAAGCAATTCTTCTTTGTGCTGATTAAGTTAAGCATTGTTGTTGGTGCATTTTATTTTATTTATTCAAAACTCACCGAAAATGGGCAACTTCAGCTGAGTGATTTTATAGCTTTTTTGAAAGAAAACAAGACTTTTTCAACAAAAAACATCATTTTTTTAGTCATTTTAAGTGGTTTTAATTGGTTTTTTGAAATTTTGAAATGGAAAACTTTAGTTAAAACCATTAAATCAATTTCTTTTAAAGAAGCTTTAGAGCAAAGCCTTGGCGGCTTAACAGCATCACTAATTACACCAAACCGAATTGGCGATTATGGTGCCAAAGCTGCCTACTTTACCAAAACCTATAGAAAACGTGTTTTACTACTTAATCTATTGGGTAATATTTCGCAAATGACCATAACAACCATTTTTGGTGTTGTAGGATTAGTAATTTTTATTAATCGCTATCAACTAGAAGTTGATTACTATAAAGTCGTAAGATTTGGTACTTTAATTTTATTAATGTCTGTTTTTGCTATTTTCGGAGTGAAACATAAACGCTTTAAGATTAGAGGATATTCTATTAATCAAATTATAGATTATATTAAAAACATACCATTAAAAGTGCATGTAAGTAATATTATCTTATCACTATTACGGTATCTTATTTTTTCATTTCAATTTTATTATCTGTTAACAATTTTTGAAGTTAACCTTAGCTACTATGATGATATGGTTGTTATTACAAGCATGTATCTACTAGCTTCTATAATACCAACAATTTCTATATTCGATGTTGTAATAAAAGGAAGTGTGGCTGTCTTTTTATTTACTCATATTGGTGTAGATGAGCTTACCATTTTATGCATTGTTTTAATTATGTGGATACTGAATTTTGCAATCCCAAGCGTACTGGGTAGCTATTTTGTTTTAAATTTTAAACTCCCTAAAACCAAAGCATGATTTCTACAACACTAATAGCAATTGTAATTGTCTATTTGATTTTTATAGTAGGCTTTATCTATGGTTTTGATAAGGTTGAAGATTTTGAGCTTCAGGATTTAGAACCAAAAACTAAGTTTTCTGTTGTAATTCCTTTTAAAGATGAGGCTGAGAATTTAAGTGAACTATTGAACTCAATTTACAGATTGAATTATCCTAAAACACTATTTGAAATTATCTTGGTTGACGATGATTCTGAAGATGGTTCTGTGGAAGTAATCCAAAACGTTCTCGATACATCACGCAAAAAGCGTGACACTCGAACTGACGCTATTAAGGTTATAAAGAACAGCAGAGTTACTAATTCCCCAAAAAAGGATGCTATTAGTTCTGCTGTAGCTATCGCAAAATATGATTGGATTATTACCACAGATGCAGATTGCGTTTTACCAAAGTATTGGCTAGACACTTATGATGAATGTATTCAAAATCACCAACCAAATTGTATTGTTGCTCCAGTGACTTATAATGATGGCAGTTCCTTTTTAAAACGTTTTCAAATACTTGATGTTTTAAGTTTACAAGGTGCTACTATTGGTGGTTTTGGTCTTAAACTTCCTTTTCTATGTAATGGTGCTAATTTTGGGTATAAAAAATCTATATTTCAATCCGTAAATGGTTTTAGTGGCAACGATTATTTGGCTAGTGGTGACGATATTTTTCTACTTGAAAAAATCAAAAAACTTCATCCTAAAAAAGTTTTGTACTTAAAATCTGATAAGGCTATTGTTACCACAAAACCTGTTTCAAACCTCAGCACTTTAATTCAACAACGATTACGCTGGGCTTCTAAAACCAGCCACAACCCTAATTGGTTTTCAAAATTGGTTGGACTTATTGTTTTTTTTGGTAATCTAGCTTGTATTGCCATACTTCCTATTCTATTTTTAGGATACTTAAAACCGAGAATAGCAATTGCTTTAGTGGTTATAAAATTCAGCATTGATTTTCTATTAATATTTAAAACAGCTCGTTTTTTCAGACGAGAAAATGTGCTATTCTCTTATGCTTGGTCTTGCTTTATTTATCCTTTTTTTAGTGTGTATATAGCTGTTTTATCGCTTTTTAAACCCTATCAATGGAAAGGGAGAACTTTTAAAAAGTAACCTATACTTAAGATATTTTTAATAGCTTTACTACAACCAAAGCCCTTTGCGGTTATTGGCAGACCACAAATCACTTAAAAAACTCACAAATGAAGAAAATTTTAGTTGCAATACTTTTCTGCATGGCTTTTCAAATAAATTATAGCCAACAAACCTACAATGTTAATGGTGAATCTCTAGAGCTTAAAACCGAAGTTGATGGTAAACTAGATCTACTATGGAATACGATTGATGGTAAATACCGTTATTTTGTAAAATCTGAAGATGGCACTATTACTGAGCTAAAAAACACCAAAAACGACAACAACGATTATCAAGAAGAGTATAAGTCTACACTTCGTAATCTTACTAATGGTAAGCCTACAGACAATTTAAAATTAACGCTTTACAGCCTTAAAAGCTATATTGATAGTTATAATGCTTCTGTAGATTCTAACTACACTTCTACGAGTACTGAAAGTAGTGTTCAGTTTAGACTTGGATTTTCTGGTGGAATTACAAATAATCCATTTGTTGGTAATCCTGACAACACTAAAACACCAATGATTGGTGCAGAACTCGAAATTTTTGAGGCTAATAACTTACCAAGACATTCTGGCTTTTTGCAAGCGAGACATACTTTTGAAAGTGACGATTTTAAATATAGCACAACCGAGTTAGCCTTGGGCTATCGATTTAGATTTATAAATAAAGAAACATTTTCAATTTACGGACAAGTGAAATTAGCGACCATCAATTTTTCGGATTTTACATTCTTAGATGAAAATGATTTGGAAGTAGACTCTAACGAAACTTCATTTGATATTCCTTTTATTTTTGGTATAGGTTCAGATATTAAGGTTGGCGACAACAGCTATATTACAATAATTTACGGCGAATTATTTGCTGCTTTTTTAGACAATCAAGGCAACTTTTCTACTGATATTGCTGTTGGTTATAAATTCAACTTGTAATAATGAGCCTCAGGAATTTTAAAACCTCTAACCCTGTTTTTAACGACTACTTTTGGTATGATGGCAAATCGTCTACAAAAACGATGTCTGTTGCTGGTATTTTCTTTAAGTCTATGATGGGCATTTTGGTTATTGCAGCCATTACAGCTTATTTATGGAAACTCAACGAAGCCGGAATGCAAATGCGCTGGTTTACCTTAGGTGGCATGTTAGGCGCAGTAGTTGTAAGTGTTTTAATTTCTGTAAGACAAAATTGGGCACATATTTTAGTACCGCTTTACGTTATTGCCAAAGGCTTTTTTTTAGGTGGCTTTTCCTCGTATGCACACCGAAATTTTCCTGAATTACCATACCAAGCTATTGGTGTAACCATAATCACATTTTTTGTAATGCTTTTGCTATACCAATTAAGAATTATAGTAGTAACTAAGAAGCTTAGAAGCGTCATTATAACAGCCACTATTAGCATTATGGTTGTGTATCTTATTTCTTGGATTCTAGGTTTTTTTGGTATTAAAACCTACATTAGAGGTACGTCGTGGTTTGCCATTATCTTTAATATTTTAGCAGCTATAGTAGCATCCTTTGCACTGCTTTTAGATTTTGACTATATAGAACGTTACAAAAACAAAGCACCAAAATATAAAGAATGGCTGGCTACTTGGGGACTTTTAGCAACGCTTATTTGGTTGTATGTAGAAGTGTTGCGATTGATGCAGAAATTGGCGATACGGTTTTAGTTTTTCTCGCTAAGACGCGAAGTTTTTTCTGTTTTCATCTAATTGATTTACAACCACTAACTACTAACAAACTAATCTATCTTAACTATAATAGGCAACTCAAAAGCTGTTGTAACCTGTTGCCCTCTCTTTATAGCAGGAAATATTTTTGGTACACCTTTTAAACTTTGACGCAATAAACTATCTATATGAGGAATTTGATATTCGGTTTCTGGTTTTAAGGTGATATCTTCAATTTGTAAAAGTCCTTTGTTGTCTATGATTAATTTTAATCGAATTGTATCGTAAACATCTTCTGAAACTATGATGTTCTGACTTCCTAAATAATCATTAACGTGCTGTAATAAGGTATTCTGAAAACAAACTCTACTATCCTCTTTAGTTGTCATAGCCTCACAACTGTTGAAAGTTGGATACGTATCTACATCGTTCCAATTGAAGGTTTGTAGTTCTTCTTCGAGCAAATCTTCTGAATTTACTTTTTGCTTCTCAAAATAGTCGCAAGCG
>CEVA01026450.1_pt1 | contig 42030 bp, 39 predicted proteins | sample 361521 | NCBI WGS metagenome assembly CEVA01 (sample SAMEA2622823, study PRJEB7988) | marine metagenome | isolation source: saline water (ENVO:00002010), including | reverse complement strand
TGAACAGTGAAGGATTTCCAGAGAAACCATCCGTTGGCCTCGGCGGCGACCTTCCAGTCCACCCAAACCTGGGGGGAAATCCTTTTTTGCAGCGCGGTGACCTTAAACGTATCCAGTTTTCCCGCGAGTCCCCCAATGGCAAAAAGGGGGTTGACCAGCTCTGCCTCAAGCTTTGATATATGAAAATCTTCCCCATCTATCCATGACTTGATCATCATGTGTTTCAGCGCGGTATTGACAATTGGATCCTTGAACCGGTTATCGGGATCAAACAGAAACTGAAGAATATAAGCTGGCCTGCCCTGCACTGTTCCCGTGCCAAGCAGTCTCGGCAAAAAGTGATCCCCGTACAGGTCAATCTGCCGCATCAACAAATGGGCATCGGCCTTGGCGTTTGGGTCATCGGGGTTTCCCGTTCCGAGGAACTTCATCTTGTGTTTTTCAATTTTCCTTCTCTCCTTCTCAACCTGCTCAGGCGTTGGCGGCTGGCCGTCATACAGCAGCAATTCCGGGAGACGGTTGTCGGTATATGACCGGAACCGTCGTGTCTGTTTCCGTTTCAGTTCTCCACCCGAGTCAAAATCTTCAATGACAATGTCGCGGTTAAATTCAAACACAAGACCCTGTTCCGCCTTTAAACCGCGCGCCGTTTCCGCCTCTCGAAACCGCTCGATTATCTCCTCGGCCGACAAGGCCTCGTTCAGGCCAGAGTTCGGTCTGGGCATGGAACCAACAACTTCCGGCCCCACCGGCTCACCGCCAGCGGTAATGCAGCCCGCCAAGAGACTCACACCCAACAGCAAAAACAGGACATGCAACCGTCCTTTCATCGCCCCGATTCTATGGATTCTACCGCCGGACACGATCAAAAAGAGTTGCCCTCTTGTGGACTGTAGTTTTGCGGTTGCCATCGGCCGAACGTTCGGCATCATCCCGCAACCAGTTCACATGAAAAAACTCTCCCTGACCCTGTTGTCCGCCAGCGTGCTGTTGGCGGGAAATCTTTTTGGAGCAGAAGTGGAAGGCTCGCTGAAGCCTTTCACCGGCAAGCCGAGCATGGATCTACAGCAGGTGTTCCGCGGTGAACGGTTCGGCAACATTGTTGTGTCCATGAAAGGCACGGTGATCGCCACGTGGGGCACACGGTATGTGCGTGCAAAGCGCAGTGAAGATGGCGGCAAGACTTGGGGCCCAGAAATCATCATCGCCAAGCCCGGCTTCCAATGCGGCGGGTTGACGGTGAATGAAGTCAACGGCGACATCATCGCGTTTGTGGAAGACCGCCATCCGCCCGCGCCCATTCACGTGTACATCAGTAGTGACGACGGCAAATCGTGGAAAAAGATCCCAACGAAGATTGCCCCCGACTCCAAGGGCAACGCGCCATCCATGCACATGAACGAACACGGCATCACCCTGCGGCACGGCAAGCACAAGGGCCGTCTCATTCGTCCCTCGCGCTGGTACGCTGGCCAAAATCACCGCAGCAAATGGCCTGAGCACTATACCAACGCCATTTTCAGCGACGACGGCGGCAAGACCTGGAAGACCAGCGACCCCTTCCCGGCCAAGGGCACCGGCGAGGCGACGATCGCGGAGCTGAGCAACGGCACCATTTATTACAACTCCCGTCGACACTGGGCCGAGGAAGGCGCCAACCCCCGCCGCCGCTGGACCGCCACCAGCACCGATGGTGGACAAACCTGGAAAAACCTCGTCTTTTGCAAAGTGCTGCCCGACGGCCCGCAGAACACCAACTACGGTTGCATGGCTGGCCTCACGCGATTGCCGGTGAAGGGACACGACATCCTGCTTTACACCAACTGCGACAGCCCCGGCGGCCGGCATCACGGCACCGTATGGGCAAGCTTTGACGGTGGAAAAACGTGGCCGGTGAAGCGGCTTGTTTTTGCTGGTGCCTACGCCTATTCCTCCATCACCTCCGGCCGGCCCGGTACCATTACCGAAGGCATGGTCTTTAATCACTTCGAGGGCGGCCCCAAGGGCGGCTCCACTGTTGCCCGCTTCAACCTTTCGTGGATTCTCGAAAAAGGCGTGGCCACGGGCGATGGCAAAATCCCGGCCGACCTGAAATAGCACAGACTCGCTGCCATCTCCGGAATGACACGTCATGCGGGCAAGGAAACAGCCCGGGGTTGGCGGCTGGGGACTCGTGAAAGATTGGGCCTTGAAGTTTTCGGTACCGTTGCCAACATGGGGCCAATGAAGGCCATGAAGCACTCGGTTTTATTCTCGTTGACATTGGGAATCCTCCTGTCCGCTCCCCAAATTACCCACGCGGCGGACGCGGATGCGCTGGAGGCAATTAAAAAGAACGGCGGTTTGGCCCTGCCTTGGCCGGGTGAAGTGGATAGCTGGGAAGTTGAATTCCATCTGCGCGGCCGCGACCTGACGGATGCGCAACTGAGCCAAGCCGTGTCCCTCAAAAACATCCTCTCGCTAAACCTGCGCGACACAAAAATCACCGGAGCCGGGCTTGCTCATTTGAAAGGGCTCACCAAACTGCGCCGCCTGCACTTGGAACGCACCCAGATCGACGACGCCGGCATCGCCCACCTTGCCGGTCTGGCCGATCTTGAGTACCTGAACCTGTACGGCACCAAGGTGACCGACAAGGGAATGGAACACTTGGCGAGCTTGAAAAAGCTCAAGCAGCTTTACATCTGGCAAACGGATGTAACCGAGGCAGGTGCTACCAAGCTCGCCAAGGCGCTGCCTGACTTGAGAATCGTGCGCGGTGTCGACCTCAGCAAAATCGTCATTGCCAAAAAGGAAGAGGCGATGCCAACAAACGTCCTGAAATGGATTCCCATGACCGCCGAGGACAAGCCGCCCAAATCAGTGCCCGGCTCGTTCATCCTCGTGTATTTTGAAAACAAATCGACCCAACCGGTGAAGCTCTTCTGGGTCGGCTACGACTCCAAGCTGCGCCAATACGGCGAGATTGCCCCCGGTGGTACGCGCAAGCAAACAACCTACTCGGAGGCCTCGTGGGTGGTCACCGACAAGAACGACAAGCCACTGGGCCGGTTTCTCACCGGATACAAGGAGGCAAAGGCCATTATCCCCGCCAAATAAGCCACGCCACAGGCTTGTCATTTGAGGGTGAATCAGTTAAAATGCGCCGACGTCAAAAACGTCAGCGAAAGGGATTTTGAGGGATGCTTGACCTAAGACACACGCGAAGGAACTTCCTGCAATCCAGCATCGGCTTGGCCGGCTTGACCCTGCCCACATTCCTCAAGGCCAAGGCCAGCGCAACCCCCACGCGACGTGGGGCGAAATCGTGCATCATCGTCTACACTTGGGGTGGCATGAGCCACTACGAGTCCTTCGATCCCAAGCCCGAGGCACCCTCGGAATTCCGCGGCATTTTCAAGCACATCCCAACCGCCACGCCCGGCATCAACTACTGCGAGTACCTGCCTCAGCTGGCCAAGCACTCCGAGAAACTCGCCCTCGTCCGCTCCGTGCACCACCGCCACGGCGGCCACGGTGCCGGCATGTACATCAACATGACCGGCCACAACCCCGTCGGCGCAAAGCCCAAGAGCCGCAAGAACTGGCCCTCCTTGGCCTCCATGCTCTCCTATTTTCACAACCCCGCCGCTGGCACACCACGCGCCATCCGCATGCCCTACTCCATGTACGACAACGGCGGACAGCAATCCGGCGAGCACGCCGGCTGGATGGGCTCCAAGTACGATCCTATCCTCGTGCGCACCCCCGCCGGCCAGCCATGGCGCGGCGTCAACCGCTACAACGACCGCGAACTGAACCTCAAACTGAACCTTGAGAAGGATCGCATCGCGGATCGGCGCGGTCTCCTCACTCAACTCGACAACGCCCGCACTGAGGAAACCGCCTACGAACAACTCGACCACTACTCCCGCATGGCCGCCGACATGCTGCTCGGCTCCCCCGTGCGCGACGCCTACGACTTGGAGAAGGAAGACCCCAAAATTCGCGCCATGTACGGCGACCACATGGGCGGCCAATCCCTGCTGCTTTCCCGCCGCCTCGTGGAAGCCGGTGTGCCCGTGGTGCAAACCCTCCTCTCCGCCAGCGACCTCGCCGGTGGCAGCGGCGACAACTGGGACACCCACAAGAATCATTTCCCCAAGATGAAGGACCGGCTCCTGCCAGTCTTCGACAAATCCGTCTCCGCCTTCCTTACCGACCTTGAAATGCGAGGCATGCTCGAGGAAACCCTCGTGGTCTTCCTCACCGACTTTGGTCGCACCCCCAAGGTCAACGGCAATGGCGGCCGCGACCATTATCCCAACGTCTATACCCTCGCCTTGGCCGGCGGCGGCATCCGCGGCGGCCAAGCCTACGGTGCCAGTGACAAGAAGGGTACGGAGCCCGCCGAGAACATGTGCGCCCCCGCCGATATCCACGCAACCGTGTTCAAGGCCATGGGCATCGACCACAAGACTGAGCTCAACGACCCCATCGAAGGCCGCCCCTTCATGCTCTGCGACGGCGAACCGCTCCCGTTATTCTAATTCGCCAAACACCCGACGCGCCGTGGACCTAGGCGGCGGCCCGGCCTACAAATGCGGTGGGATAAAATTCTGGTTCTACCTCCGCACCTTTTCAATCCCTCCGCGTGAGGATTCATCAACCGGCTGGCCCAGCGAAATAGTTGCGCCCGTTCCATCGCCCCGCCACACTGGGGGCATGTTCCGTTTACTGCTTCTGTTCAGCTTGTTGACCGCTGATGCGCGGGCTGAGCTGCGGGTGTTGCCCAAGGATTTCAACACGGTCAAAAAGCAACAAATGATGCGTGCCTACCTGCGCAAGCAAGTGCACGCGGCGATGGACGCACGATTAAAGGAACTGGAAGATGCCTTAAAAAACCCAGCGGCGATGGCGACGTATCAGGCGAAGCGAAAAGATTTTCTGCGGTGGACTCTGGGTGATATGCCGAAACGCACCCCGCTCAACGCGCGCGTAACGGGGGTGCTGCGCGAGGAGGGGCTCACGATTGAAAAGGTGCTTTTCGAGAGTCGGCCCGGATTTTTCGTGACGGCAAATGTCTACCGGCCCGCGGGCAAAGGGCCGTTCCCGGCGGTGCTGCATCCGTGCGGTCACTCGGCCAACGGCAAGGCGTACAAGGAGTATCAGAAGGCCAATCGCCTGCTCGCGCAGCACGGGTTTGTGGTGTTGTGCTACGACCCCATCGGTCAGGGCGAACGTCGGCAGCTGATCAACGCTGACGGGCGGTTGCCATTGCGGCCCACCAGCGAACACGCCGTGCTGGGTCCCGCGCCAATCTTGTTGGGCGGCGGGCTGGGTCGTTGGATGGTGTGGGACGGTGTGCGCGCGCTGGATTATCTCGCCGGCCGGCCGGAGGTGGATGCCAAGCGGCTCGGTTGCATGGGCAACTCCGGCGGCGGCAACTTGACGAGTTTTTTGATGGCGTACGATGATCGCATCGTGGCCGCCGCGCCGGGATGTTTCATAACCACGCACCGGCGTAAGAATGAAAAACCCGGCCCGGGCGATGCGGAGCAGAATCTCTTCGCGCAGATCCGAGAGGGATTTGATCATCCGGACTTTATTCTGACACGCGCACCCAAGCCCACACTCATTTTGGCCGCCACACAGGATTTCGTGCCCATCGAGGGAACATGGGAAGCCTTTCGCCAAGCGCAACGAGCGTACACGGTATTTGGCCTGCCCGAGCGAATTGCTTTGATTGAGGCCAACGAAAAGCATGGTTTCAGTCGGCGACTGCGCGAGGGGGCCGCTCGTTTTTTTGTGCGCTGGCTGCAGGGTCGCCACGTGGAAATCATCGAACCGGAAAATGTGCCCGTGCGTGCCGAGGCCGACCTGTGGGCCACGCCTGATGGACAAGTGTTGAGGCTAAAGAATGCTCGGTCTATTTTCGACTGGTTTAAGGCTGACGCCAGGCAACTCGCCGTCCAGCACAAGCCGCTTACTCGTGAGCGCCTACGCGCGATCACCGGCATTCGCGCGCCGAAGGATTTGCCCATAGCCAAAGTCACAGAGCGTCTTCGCGAAGGCCTGCCCCAGCCGCTTATTTTTACACCCGAAACCGGCATCTCCCTGCCCGCGCTCTACTGGCCGCAAGGCAAACAAACGCCCATCTTGATCACCCCCGCTGACGGCCTCAAAACCGTATTCCCCCAAATCGCCAAGCTACAGGCAGACGGGCATCCCGTGCTGGCTGTAGACCTTCGGGATCTTGGCGAAACTGCCACGCGGAACTGGCGCTTTTACGGCGCGGACTGGTACATCGGCTACCTCCTCGGTCACTCATTCCTCGCCATGCGTACCGAGGATATCTTCACCTGTGCCCACTGGCTGGCCCAAGCACACTACACAAAATCAATCCATCTCATCGCCCATGGCGAAACCGTCACTGCCGCGCAACACGCCGCTGCGCTGGAGCCGAAGCTCATTTCCAAGATCACCCTTGCAAATCCATCCCCCGACTGGCAATCCCTCCTCACCCATCGCCAAGCCAACCGGTATCTACACACCGTACATCCCCGAGCGCTGCGGTACTACGATCTGCCAGATCTCAAAAAGCTCCAGGCGGGCGGAAATTGATCAATCGTACTCGTACTCAATCATCATCGATTAGGAGTACGGGGAGGGGGTGTGATTACGAGAATTGGCGTTTGCCAATTTCATTGCCAAGGCAGGTGGCGCGCGGCAACCTTCCCGCATGAATCCCGAGGACAAGGCGAAGGAACTGGGCGTTGAATTCACCAAACAGGAACCCGGTTACTTGAATCTCTGCATTCGCAGCGGCAACCTACTCATCACCAGCGGCCACACCAGCACCGCCACCGGCGTGCTCGGCGCCGGCTTGTCCGTCGAGGATGGCTACGCCGCCGCCAAGGATTGCGCGCAAAAGATTCTCAACTCCGTCCACAACGCGCACGGTACCATCAACGGGCTCAAGGTCATCAAGCTCCTCGGCTGCGTTTACTCCGCTCCCGACTTCACCGACCAACACCTCGTCATCAACGGCGCCAGCGATCTGCTCCACGAGATTTACGGCAAGGACGGAGACGGCTACCACGCCCGCAGCGCCCTCGGCTTCGCCGCCCTCCCCACCGGCGCCGCCGTGGAAGTGGAGGCGATTTTTGAGATTGTGGAGGCATAAACGTTGAGACCCATGAAACTCTTTTCGAACAGAATCGAAATTAGGACAGCGAACCCATCCAGTCTCTTTTTAGCCGTCTGGCTGATGGGTGCGCTGGGGCTGGGAGCCGCGGTGTTCAAGCCGCAGGCCCAGGATGCCATCACGCCAAAGAACATCGCCATGGATATGGTTTGGGCGGAGGGAAAATTCACGGAAGGCCCCACGCTCGGCCCAAAGGGGGTGATATTTTTCTCAGATATTGGAAATCGGACGATGCGTTTTGACCCGGCCACGGGCAAGACGACTGTGTTCCGCCCAGAGAGCGGCAAGTCAAACGGCTTGATGATGGATCGCAAGGGCCGGCTTGTGGCCTGCGAGGGTGCGCATGGCGGAGGCCGACGCGTGAGCTTGACCACTATGGATGGCAAAACCCGCACGCTGGTCGACCGCTGGATGGGCAAGCGGTTCAATTCGCCCAACGACTTGGCGATTGATGGGAAGGACCGGATTTATTTCACCGACCCACGCTACGGTGGCGGCGATGACCGGGAGCTGGATTTTGAAGGGATTTTTCTCATCACCGGGAAAAATGTCGTGTTGGCTACAAAAGACATTCAACGGCCCAACGGAATTCTCGTGTCCCTCGATGGACAGCATGTTTTCGCGGCGGACAACCACAGCGATCCCCAAAAAAACCACCACCTTGTCCGGTTCAACGTGCAAAAAGATGGAACCTTGGTGAACAAGAAAATCCTTTTTGATTTTGGCCCCAATCGCCGGGGAATAGACGGGATGACCATGGACACCAAGGGAAACCTGTATGCCACCGCGGGACGAGAGAAGCATGCGGGTATTTATGTGTTCTCTCCCGCAGGCGAACACCTTGCCTTTATCCCCACTCCGGGGCCACCGACCAATTGCGTCTTTGGCGGCGGGAAGGAAAAGAACGTGCTTTATATCACCGCTCAAGCGCCTCCGGTGAAGGGTGGAAAACGTCCGTGGGCCTTGTTTCGCACCAAGCTGAAGACAACGGGTCTACACATTTACCCCTCCAAATAGCCCGGTCGCGGCCACCATCAAGGCGTAGCTGGGGATAGGCTGTCGGTGAGCGGCGAGCACGGAGGCTTTAAACAATGCCCGAGCTAATCTCGATGCCTTGGAACCACATTTCCAACTGCTGCGGATTGGTGCAGTTGTCCATCGCGATTTCCTTGCTGATGCGGCCATCGTTCACGAGGTTGTACATGCACTTGTTGAAGCTCAGCATGCCGTCGTCCTCGCTGACGTCGATGCAGGCGGGAAGCTTGTTCAACTCGCCGTCAAAGATCTTCTGCTTAATCAGTGGCGTGCCGATCATGATTTCCTGAGCGGGCACCATGCCGCCATCGAGCGTGGGGCACATGCGCTGAGCAACGGCGCCGACAATGACCTCACTATATTTCTTGCGCTGCATCTCACGCTCTTCCTCAGGGAAAAAGTCGAGCAAACGGCCGGGCACTGAGGCTGCTGTCCGAGTGTGAACAGTGGACAACACCATCGCACCAGTGTCCGCCGCCCGCATGGCCGCACCGATGGAGGTGGCGTCCCGCATCTCACCCACGAGGACCATGTCTGGATCCTGCCGGAGAGCACTTTTCAATGCGCGCTGAAAGGTCATCGTGTCCAAGCCCACCTCGCGCTGCTCGATGACGCACTGATCGTCGTCGAACATCATCTCAACCGGATCCTCAATAGTGACGATGTGCTTCCGGAAATTCTTGTTCAAGTGCATGACCATCGCGGCCATGGTGGTGGACTTGCCCGATCCGGTGATACCGGCCAGCAACGTCAGCCCGCGCTTGGCCTCCGAGAGTTTCAGGCAGATCGGGTTGATACCCAGTTTCTCAATGGGCGGAAGGTCATTCTTAATGTACCGCATGGCCATCGCCCACTTGCTGCATTGCGAGAAGACGTTGACGCGGAAACGGCCAAATTTTGGATTGAAGTAAGAAAAATCTACCTCGCGGTCCTTTTTAAAATCCTCCACGAAGTGCTCAGGACACATGCTGAAGATGACCTTCTCAATCCACTTGCGGGTGGGCATCGGAAAATCCCGGTCGCGCAAACCACGGCTCATCCGGAAATGGATATAGGTGTCCTCCTTGATGTGAAGGTCGGCCACATCCTCATTGACGGCATCCTGCAAAACCATGTCAAACAAGCGCAGATCTTCATCCTCGATGGACATGTCCGGCTCGATACCCTCGGAAGTAAGCAGCAGACCTGCGGGAAACCGAAGACTGATGTCCTCCTCATCGCGCAACGTGACCCCGCCGTTGGGATCGCGCTCGCGATTGATCAAGTCCATGTTTGCCGGCGGTTGCTCCTTGGCCGGTACCTCGGCGGGTGCCCCCACCTCCTCGACCGATGTCTGGGCAACATCCGGATCAGCGGCGGGCGGCGCACTATCAGTGGGAGGAGCCTCTGGAACGGGTGCCGGAGTTGCCGGGGGAGCCTCCACAACCGCGGTCGCCGGCGGCTGTTCCGCCACCTCGGGCGGCGCGGGACTTGGCGGCGGAGCCACGGCCGCACTGGGCGAAGGCGGAGGTGCCATCGCCCCCGGACTGGAGGGAGGCGCGGCGGCCACGGCAGGCTGCGCATAAGCTTCCTCGGCCTGATATGCAGCCGGAGCCTCGGCGGGTGTCGGTGGTGGTTCCATGTCTTGTCAGACCCTACGGTCTAATCCGACATTTTGCCAGCTTGTTTCAACAAAAAGGCCAGCCTAAGTCACCACTCCAGCACCGTCGCACCCCAAGTCAATCCGGCCCCAAAGGCGACAATGAGGATCAGGTCGCCTCGCTCAATGTGGCCGGCGGTCAGAGCCTCGTCCAGAGCCACGGCCACACTGGCGGCAGAGGTGTTGCCGTATTTTTGAAGGTTTACGAAAACTTGACCCTCCGTCGCTCCCAGCCGGTCGCCCACGGCGCTGATGATTCGCTGGTTGGCTTGGTGGGGGATGATGCATTTAATGTCTTCGATACCCACCCCGGCACGCTCAAGCACTTCCTTGGCAGCGGCGGTCATGGCGGTAACGGCGTTTTTGTAGACCTCCTTGCCTTCCATTTTCAGGAAATGGAAACGGTCGTTCACCGAGTCCACGGTGGCGGGTTGCCGACACCCTCCGCCGGGCATGGCCAAGATATCGGCCTTGCCGCCGTCACTGCCCAGTCGCGTGGCCAGCACCCCGCGTGAACCCGCGCGCCGTTGCAAGACAGCCGCGCCCGCGCCATCCCCAAACAGGACGCAAGTGTTGCGGTCTTTCCAGTCGATGATTGATGAGAGTTTCTCCGCACCAATGATCAGGACATTTGCATATGTGCCGCTCTCCACGAATTGGCGGCCAATCTCCAGCGCGTAGAGAAAACCGGTGCAGGCCGCCTCCAAGTCAAAGGCAGCGGCACGCGCCGCACCCAATTCCTGTTGAACGAGGCATGCCGTGGCGGGAAATGGCATATCCGGCGTGATGGTTGCCACGATCACCAAGTCCAAGTCGGCGGCGTCAAGGCCCGCGCGTTCCAACGCGATGCGTCCGGCTGCCGTGGCCATGGTGGAGGTGTGCTCTCCGTCCGCTGCCATGCGCCGCTCTTTGATGCCTGTCCGCGTGGTGATCCAGTCGTCAGAGGTCTCGACGATCTTCTCGAGATCAGCGTTGGCGAGCACGCGCTCAGGCACGTACGAACCGATGCCAGTGATGGCACAACCCTCAGCCATGGGCATCCGAAGCAGAGTCTAGAACGCGGCCGGTCAGGCGCCCGCGGAGACGGAAACAACCTGGCGGCCCTTGTAAAAGCCGCACGCCGGACAAACCCGATGGGGCACGTAGGGCTCCGCGCACTGCGGACAGGTGGTCACCTGAGGCAGCACCACTCGGCTGTTGGACGCCTGGCGCTTGCGTTTGCGAGGGCGCGATGTCTTTCGTTTTGGTACCGGCATTGTCTTTCCTTAATCGCTTTTCCACTCATCCAGCCGCGCCCAAGGCGACTCCTCGGGATCAGCCGTCGCGGCGTCCCCGTTGGTCTTCGATGCGAGGCCGGCACAGTCCGGCGCACACAGCGGATGCCGCGGAAAGCCAAGCAGAATATCTTCCCTCAGTACCGGAGTCAAGTCCACGGCTTCCTCCTTGATCTCCACCGCATCCTCCCCTGTCAGCGGCAAATGCGCCGTCCATTCGGGAAGTGTCACGGTATGAACAAAGGGTTGTAGACAGCGCGCACAGTCGCAATCCAACGGTATGTCGAGTCGGCCGCGCACCAGCAGTGCATCCTCCAAGAGGGATGCCTCCAGATTGTAGGTCAGTGGCTGGACCGAGCGGATTAGCTCGTCATCCTCGATAATACCCAGTTTTTCCGCCGGAATTTCCCCCACGAGGGGCAGGTCTCCCTCCTTCAACGCTTCCAGATTCACTTGCAGTGTCATGGCCTCCTCCCTCTGTTTCAAAGGTACACGAACTAGCGCTTTTTGGCGCGCAGTTTTTTGCGCAGGGCGGCTTCCACCGCTGCGGGCACAAACGCGGATACTTCCCCCCCGAGCGACGCCACTTCCTTGACCAAGCTGGAGCTGAGATAGATGTATTTGCCGCGCGGCATCATGAAGATGGTTTCCACTTGATCCGCCAGTCTCCGGTTCACGAGTGCCATTTGGAATTCGTACTCAAAATCCGAGACCGCGCGCAGACCGCGGATGATGGCGCACGCATCCATCCGCGCCGCGTAGTCCACCAGCAGACCCTTGAAGGAATCCACCTCCACGTTTGCAAATGCCTTCACCTCCTGTTTCAGAAGCCGCCCGCGTTCCACCTTGGTGAAGAGCGGTCGCTTGCCGCGATTGTCCGCCACCGCCACGATCACTCGGTCAAACAAGCGTGCGGCCCGGCCAATCACGTCCACATGGCCGAGCGTTGGCGGGTCGAAGCTCCCCGGGTAAATCACCGTGCGCATGCCCCACCATCACGCTGCCAGCCGGGACCGCGCAAGGAATTTCGCGGCATCGCCAAGCCGCTTTACCTGTGCTACCTTGCCTTGGCCGAAGCATGAGCGACCCGCCAACCAGTCCTGACCCAGCTCCCGCGCCTTCGCCGCCAAGGACCGCGCACGCCTTCACTAGTCTCGTGTTGGGCCTCTTTGGCGTCCTGCTTCTGGCCGGCGCGGGACTCCTGCACCATTGGCACACCAACCCGCCGGCCTTTATGCAGCTTACCCCGGCCACTCACCCCGCTTCCACCAACGCCCCACCCGCCCAGAACGCCACCAATGCACTTCAGGATTTACTGAAACAGAAAACCAGCGCCCCGCTCCAGCAGGAGATTGCCTCCAAACTCCTCAGCTTCAGTACAGGCGTAGCGGTTCTGGCTGGGGTGATTGGTGCCGCGGGACTGATCATGGGAGTGCTAAGCCTCCGCCTTGCCGGGGCCGAACGTGGAAAAGCTTGGACCGGCATGATGCTCTCACTGGTGTCCATCCTCGCCTGGGGACTGGCCGGATGGAACGTCGTTTTAAACATTCGCATTAAACAGAAAGCCATCGCCCAGATTGGGGATGAGTTCGCCAACTACACGAATATCATCAACAACGCCTTGAATATGGCCGATGATCTCCTGCCGGGCGTGCGCGCCGGGCAGGACACCGTGATCTTTGAAAACGAATGGCGCGGCAAACTGGCGCCCGACCTGCACGTACAGCCAGTCAATTCGCCAGGCGATGTCCTCCTGAGCGAACAACGCGAAATCCGGCCTGTGCTGATCGCCGTCTTGAACACGCAGTCCGGCCTTTGCCGGCCGCTAATCGATGCACTCAATGAAATCCATCGCGACATCCCCTCCTCGGACCTTTTAATACTGGTCGTCAGTCATCGTGAAAATCCCGCCGCCCTGACTGCCGCCGTCGAGGCCCAAGGCATTCGCTTTCTGACCGGCAAGGCCGTCAATCCCCTGCCCCCCTACAAGGATGCCCTTTCACCCACTGTCTTCGCCATTGACCATGAGGGAGTCATCCGGAAGGCGCTTGTGGGAAACGATGCCGCCAAGACCGATGATCTGCGAAGAATCGCCCGAAACCTGCGCGATGCCGCCCGGCGCTAGAAAACCACGGCCTAATTAGAACACCTCTGATTCGCCAAAAAACCGGGCGATCTCGATTTGCGCGTTCTCCACCGAGTCGGATGCGTGGCAAACGTTCTGCATGCCGGATTTGCCAAGGTCACCCCGGATCGTCCCCGGCGGTGCCTTGGAGGAGTCCGTCGGCCCTAACAGTTCCCGAATGCGGCCCACCGCGCTTTCGCCTTCCAAGATCAAGGCCAAGACCGGTGCGGATTTCATGAATTCCACGATGCCTGAGAAAAAAGGCAGCTCCGTCAGGTGCGCGTAATGTTCCAACAGGATTTCGTCCGTCAACTGAATCATCTTCACTCCTCGCATCTCAAACCCCGCCGTTTCAAAGCGCGCAATCACCTCTCCGGCATGCCTTCCCTCAAGGCAATCCGGCTTCAACAAAATCAACGAACGCTCCAAGCTCATCGACCCGCCTTGTAAGCACAAGACTGTCCCAAGGCAACTTGAAACCCTTCACCGTCCGGTCATAACACCCAATGCGCTTGAGTTTTGCCGCTCGTTTGCGCACCGTCCCCCCGTGGGCACTGACACCATTCCGCCACGGAAACCCAGCCGGGTCTGGGCGCTCGTTCGCAACTGGGGAGGCTTCGTCAAGTTCTCCCACACCCTCTTCGCCCTCCCCTTCGCCTTCGCCGCAATGGCCCTGGCTGCTCGTGCCAAATTCAGCGAGGTGCCTGAAGCAGAACGGGAAGCCTTTGCCGCCCTCGAACGCGGCTGGCCTGGCTGGAAACCCTTCCTCCTCATCCTCGTGGCCATGATCACTGCCCGCACCTGCGCCATGGCTTTCAATCGTATCGCCGACCGCGATTATGACGCCGCCAACCCGCGAACCCGTGAACGCCACCTCCCCGCCGGCAAGATCAGCCTCACCAGTGCCTGGACACTCACCTTGCTTTCCGCCGCTGCGTTTCTTGTTGCCTGCTGGTTTCTCCCGAGGATTTGTTTTTACCTCGCCCCCGTTGCCCTCTTCTTCATTTTTTTCTACTCACTCACCAAGCGGTTTAACGACTTCACTCACGTCTTCCTCGGCATCGCCTTGGCCATTGCGCCTGTGGGCGCTTGGCTCGCCGTCACCGGCGAAATCCAGTTTATCGCCTCCGACTCCGGCAGTTTCATGGGCAAGATTCGCCATGGCCTCTTCACCCCCCTTACCATGGCCGTGCTCGTGCTCGCGTGGGTTGTTGGCTTTGATCTGATCTACTCCATTCAAGATTACGAATTCGACCGCGAAAACAAGCTCCACTCCCTGGTCGTCCGTTGGGGCCCCGACAACGCCATCCAAGCCGCGCTTCTCTGCCACATGCTGATGTATGGCATACTCGTTTTCTTTGGCCTCCTGAGTGGCTTCAAACTGGAGTATTGGATTGGGCTGGTGGTCATCATGGGCTGCCTGGGACTTGAGCACTGGATTGTCCGGCGCCGGCTCCGCAAGGGCGAATTCCGGCTTGCCGAGCAGCAGTTCTTTCGCCTCAACGCTCTCATCAGCATGATCTTCCTTGTGGTGGTCTTGGCCGAGGTTGCGCTCATAGATTTCTGGAGTTTCCGCGGAATGTAATGATGAGCCTCGCCCGCCAAGCTGGCCCTCTCACCGACCTTCTTGAAAAGGTCGAGGACGAAAAGCGCCTTACCAGCGAGGATGCCCTTCGCCTCTTTGAAAGCCGCGACCTCAACACACTCGCCTACCTCGCAAACACGGTCCGCCAGCGCAAGGTCGGCAACCAAGCCAGCTTCATCGTCAACCGCTACATCAACTATTCCAACTACTGCATTCTCTCCTGCCAATTCTGCAGCTTTGCACGCAAAAAACGAGATGGAGACGGCTTTGAGCTGACCCTTAATCAAATCACCGCGAAAGCCCACGAAGCCCTCGCCCTTGGCGTCACCGAACTGCACATCGTCGGTGGCCTGCACCCCTCCCTGCCGCTCGATTACTACACCGACATGCTTCGTGCCCTGAAGGCCCTCGATCCTCGCCTCCAACTCAAGTGCTTCACCGCCGTCGAGATTCTGCACCTTTGCCGGCTCGCCAAGAAAACCACTTCCCAAATTCTCACGCTCCTTCGCGAGGCCGGCCTTGATTCCCTCACTGGCGGCGGGGCGGAAATCTTTCAATCCAACGTCCGCGACGCCATTGCGCGCGGCAAGGAAACCGCCGGGGAATGGACCGAGGTCCACCGCATCTGGCATCAAATGGGTGGCCGCAGCACCGCCACCATGCTCTTCGGCCACGTCGAAACCGTGGTCGACCGCGTCGACCATCTCCATCGCCTCCGCGAGCTACAGGACGAAACCGGCGGCTTCACCGGTTTCATCCCACTCCCCTTCCAGCCCGAGAACAATCCCATTCCTGTGGAGCATCCTCCATCCGGCTTTGACATCCTTCGCACCCTCGCCATCAGCCGCATATTCCTCGACAACTTTGACCACATCACCGCCTACTGGATTGGCCTTGGCCTGCCTCTCGCCCAAGTCGCCCTCAGCCACGGCGCGGATGATCTCCACGGCACGATCGAGGAGGAACATATCTTTCACATGGCCGGTGCCGGCAGTCCCCAGGCACAAACCATCCCTGCCATGATTCAGGCCATTCGCGAGGCCGGCCGCACACCCGTCCAGCGGAACACCTTCTACGAGCCCATCCGCGAATGGACCGATGATATCACCGGCCCTATTCCCGCCCCCTCGAATCTCCTGAAGGAAAACCTCGCCACCGCATGAGCAGGCGCATCGGCTCGGTCCCCTATCTAAACTCCGTCCCGTTGACACGAGGCATTGAGGACGAGACCGAGTTTGTCGTGCCCTCAAAGCTCGCCGACCTCCTGCGCGCGGGAGAACTGGATGCCGCCCTGCTGAGTGTCACGGAAGTACTGTTCAATGAAGGTTACGATGTGCTCGACGGTGTGGCCGTCGCCTCGCGCGGCACGGTCAAAAGTGTCTTCCTTGCCCACCGCCAGCCTCTGGATGCAATCGAGGTGATTCATTGCGACACCGCCAGTCTCACCAGTGTAAATCTCCTGCGCGTGCTGCTGGCCGAGCGCGGTCTGCAACCCAAGCTGGAACCCTTGGTCGATTACTCCCAAGCCTCCATCCTTCCCAACGTCCTACTCATCGGCAATCCCGGTATTGAGTTCCTCCGTGCGCCACACGCCCATTCCATTTGGGACCTGGGCCAGGCTTGGGACACACTCACCGGCCTGCCCTTTGTCTATGCCATCTGGGCTCTACGGCGTGGACGACACGACAACGCTCTGCGCGAAAAACTTCGCGCCGCCAAAGCCGACGGCCTAGCGCATCTTGAGCAAACCATCGCGGAGTACACAGACTTTGATCCCGACTTCCGCCGCGCCTACTTGGGCGACCACATCCGGTACGATCTTGGCAAAGAGGAAAAAGCCGGCTTGGCCCGGTTCATCGAGCTATTGCGCCAACACGGAAACCAGCCCGTGTACGTGCCCACGTATGTCTGAACCAGTTGCCAAGTATCTGGATTGTGTTAAGTTGGATTAGGATGAAACGGCCCAAGTCCTTCCTCTCCACACTTGCCACCTTGGCCATTCTTCTGCTCGCGCAATCCGTGGAAGCGCAAGCGCCGAGCATGGGCAACAACCCCTACATCAACCCGGCCAACCCCCGCCCGTACCCGCCGGGACATCGTCCGCCAAAGCCGCCACCGCTGCCCGCCGAGATTGTTGAAATGGCCAAAAAACTCCTGCGCGACCGAGTGACCGAAATCCGCGCGCAGGCGCGTAAGGGCGACTACAAGGCCCAGTACAACCTCGGCGTTGTTCATGTCTATGGCGCGGGCGCGACGCTGGATTTTAAACAAGCTTTCGAGAATTTCCGCAAATCCGCCGAGGAGGCGGTATATGCGCCCGCAACCTTCAATCTCGCCATCTGTTACGCCAAGGGGCTGGGCACGGAGTTGGACCGGGTGCAGGCCTACAAGTGGTGGAACTTGGCCGCCGCACAGGGGCACCCTCAAGCTGCGGCCGCCCGCGACAACATTGCCCGCTACATGAACCGGCGCCAGATCGCTGCCGCCCAATCCATGGCCACGGGTTACGAACGCAAACTGGAACTGCGAATTCTTCGCGACAAACTTAAGGCTCAACGCGAAAAGATCAGCCCCAACAGCCGCCTACACGACGCCGCCTATAACCTGTCCCACGAGTTCTTCCGAAAACGGTGATTATGTAATCGCCAGCCACAGGCTTGATCGAAGCCCCCTTGCAACGCCCGCAGGCTGAGCTTACATTCGCGCGGTGATTCACGATCCCTCCATGGATGCCCTGCTAGACAAGGCTTGGGCGGGCGAACGGGTCAATGACGTGGAGGCGCTACGGCTGTATGCACTGCCGCTTGAGACCCTTGGCGCGCTGGCACATCGGCGTCGGGAATTGGCCAAGGCTGAGGCTTACGAAGGTCATGGCAACGAGATCGTCACTTACAGCGTTGATCGCAATGTCAATTACACCAACGTTTGCAACGTGTACTGCAAGTTTTGCGCGTTTTGGCGCAGTGAAAAGGCGGCTGACGCGTACGTGATTTCGTATGCGGAAATGGACCGAAAAATTGAGGAAACTCTGGCACTGGGCGGAACACAGATTCTCATGCAGGGCGGGCACCACCCCAAATTGTCCAAGCAATGGTATCTCGACCTGCTCTCGCACATTCGCGACAAGTTTCCATCGATCAACGTCCATGGCTTTAGTCCGAGTGAGTTTGTGCATTTTCGCGAGGTGTTCAACGAGCCGCTGGAAGAGATTGTCCATGACTTTCGCGCAGCCGGCCTAGGCTCCATTCCCGGTGGGGGAGGTGAGATTCTCGTGGACCGCGTACGCGAGAAGATTTCACCTTTAAAGGCCATGAGCGATGACTGGCTGGAGGTGATGGCTGTTGCCCACCGCCAAGGATTGGCCACCACGGCAACGATGATGTTTGGCCATGTGGAGACGGTGGAGGAGCGCATTGAGCACCTGAAACGCGTGCGGGTTCAGCAGGACGAAACCGGTGGCTTTACCGCCTTCATCGCGTGGACTTTCCAAGCCGAGAACACGCGGCTGAAGGCGCCGACGGTTGGGGCGCACGAATATCTGCGCATGCAGGCATTGTCCCGTATTTACCTGGACAACGTGGCGAACATCCAGAGTTCATGGGTCACTCAGGGCCGCGAGATCGGGCAGGTGGCGCTACAATATGGAGCCAATGACCTGGGGAGCATCATGATTGAGGAGAACGTGGTCTCGCAAGCGGGCACCACATTCCGCATGGGCGTGGCTGACATGCAGCGCCTCATTCGGGATCTGGGCTGCGAGCCGCGTCAGCGGGACAACTGGTATCGGCTGGTGAGTTGATCTTGTCGCCAGCCGCGTCCTCCAAGTCCTCCCGGCCACCATCCGCCGCCGCAAGGATCGCTTCATCATCAAAGGCACCCGGCTCAAAGATCACCCGCAGCGCGGTCTGCCTCGCCTTCCAGATCATGCTCAGGGTCGTGGCCACCGAGGGCAGCATGAGCAGGATAACCATCCGGCCGCCTTGCGCATTCACTGCGTCCATCACCATTTTCAATCTCCCCTCAGCCACGAACAGTCCATCAATGGCTTGATAGAACGCCACCAACGCGAGTACCAGCAGGAGAAGCAGCGGATTGAGCTTGGCGAAGATGCGCGTATCGGCCTGTAACACCACGTTGGGCAGTAGTCTGGCCAATCGGCGGAGCAGCAGGTTGAGGTGTATCAGGTAGACAAACGCGCCCACGGTAAACACCAGCACATTCAGCCGAAGCACAATCTCCCCGCCCGGCACACTCGTACCCGCCTCGGCCCAATACAGAAACGGCGCCAGCCCAAGGCACAACAGAACGAACAAGCGCGAATGAAACAAGTCCCGCTGCCAGTCCGCGTCGTCCGGCTGGAACCGAGCCATTTGCCAGACTCCAACGACCAACAGTCCCACCGCCCCCAGCACGGGTAACAATCCCAGCAGCCAAACCGCGGGCGGCACCGTGCCATCCAGCAGCACGATGATGAAAAGTCGAATCCAGTCTCCCACTGCGCCGGGAATGCAAACCACCAGCGCAAGTGGCAACCCGATGAGCAGTGCATTCAAGCCCCGCAACAGCGGGCGCAGCTCGGCAAGAGGAGGCTGGGACATGGCTGGAATTAAACCGAAAGGTACGTGTAGTCGCGCAGGCCGCGGTCATACTCATCCAGCAGCTTCATGGCCTGACTGGGCTTGAGGCGGTCAGCCTTGATGGCTGCATCCACCTGCTGCTTCATCCAGCGCTTGAGCTGCTTCTCGTCGTACTGCACGGTGTTCAGGGATTCCACAACCGTATGGCCGCGGATGACCTCCTCCACGTAATACCCCGATGCCTCGTCCGGGTCGAGAAAGACATGTACCTCATGCACGCTTCCAAACAGGTTGTGCATGTCGCCCATGATGTCCTGATAGGCGCCGGTCAGAAAAATCCCGAGCGGATACCGTTCCATCCCCTTGCCGTTCCGGCGCAGCGCATGCAGGGGCAACGTATCGCGCACAGCCTCCAGATCGATGAATTTCTTGACCGCGCCATCGCTGTCGCAGGTGATATCCACCAGCCGCGCCTCCCGCGTCGGCCGTTCGTCCAACCGGCCCAGCGGCATGATTGGGAAAAGCTGGTCCAGCGCCCAGTGGTCCTGCAGGCTCTGGAACACACTAAAGTTGCATACGTACTGATCCCCCATGCTGTCCATCAGCCGAACGATCTCCTCGGGAACATGTTCGCGCCCGCGATAATAGGCCGTGACCTTTCCGCAAATCTCCCAATACAAAGTCTCCACCTTCGCCTTCGTATCCAGCTCCAGCACGCCCAGCGTGAACATGTCATGCGCGTCTTCCTTACACTGCAAGGCTCCATGGAAAGCCGCCAGTTTGTTTTGAGTCCGGCCGAAGTTGCGCCGGATTTTCAGGAGTTTCCGAACCAGTGCGTGCTCCTCATCACCATACTGCAGCCGCGGTTTGAGCGACTTGGCAATCGCCCCGAAAGCCTCCACCACCAACACACTGTGGTGCGCCACGATGGCCCTTCCACTTTCGCTCACCACGTCTGGTGCTGGCACCTCCTCCTCATCGCACACGCCTCCAATGGTCCCCACCACGCCGTCGGTGTATTCGCGCAGCGTGTAGTTGGAGCTGCTTTCCCCTGCCGCCCGACTGCCGTCATAATCCACCGCCAATCCGCCGCCCACATCCAGATACTCGATCGGGAAATCCATCTTCCTGAGCTTCGCGTAAAAACGCGCCCCCTCTTGCACCGCCTTTTTTACCGTCAAGATATCCGGCACCTGCGACCCAATGTGGAAATGCAACAGGCGCAGGCAGCGCGACAATCCCTCGCGGCGCAGCAAATCCGCCGCTGCCACCAAGTCTGCCGTAGTCAATCCAAACTTGGCATCTTCACCACCACTGTCCGCCCATTTACCCGCCGACCGGCTCAACAGTTTCAGTCGCATGCCCACCATCGGCTCCACGCCCGACTCACGCGCCAGCCGGAGAATCAAGGGTAATTCCTCAAGCTTCTCAATCACCAACACCACCTGCTTGCCCAGCCGCAGCCCCATGAACGCTCCCCGGATAAAATCCTCGTCCTTGTAGCCGTTGCAAATGATCAGGCTCCCCGGGTCATCCAGCAATGCCAGTGCCGCAAACAATTCCGCCCGGCTTCCCACTTCCAGCCCAAAGTCAAACGGCCGCCCCGCATCCACGATCTCCTCCACCACCTCGCGCAACTGGTTCACCTTGACCGGAAACACACCTCGATATCGCCCGCCGTATGTGTGCCGTTCCATGGACGCGCGAAACTCCCCGTTGATCGCCGCCACACGGTGACGAACAATATCCTGAAAACGCAGCAGCATGGGATAACGCAAACCCCGCTTGCGCGCCTCCTCTACCACCGCCAAAACCTCCACCTCGGCACCGTCCTTTCCCAGTGGCCGCACCTCCACGCGGCCACGGGTGTTCACGCCAAAATAGCCCGCCCCCCAGCGGTCCACATTGTACAGACTCGCCGCGTCCTCAACCGACCACGTGCCATTTTGCCCAGCGTCACTCATGCCAAGGGGAATGGCGGATCATGAAAAAGCTCGCCGCCAAATGCAAACCGCACGTGATAAAAAATTGCGCCATGGCCTGAATGTGGTTTCATCCCGGCATGGCGGCAGCGGACTTGAAGGCAATCGTAAATCACTGCGACCGAGAACTGCGCGTGGAAGCCATTGCGGATTCACCGGGCGCACACAACGGCCTGCAGGTGGAGAATTCCGGCAAGGTGCGGGCCATTGCCGCCGCCGTGGATGCGAGTCTGGCTACGGTCCAAAAGTCGGCCATGGGCGGTGCCAGCCTGATGGTGGTTCACCACGGCCTCTTCTGGACCGCAAAACATCCGTGGATCGGGCCGCGACGCAAGCTCATCCAGACGCTGGTGGAGCATGACATGGCGGTGTACAGCGCCCACCTGCCACTGGACCTGCATCCGCGCCTGGGCAACAACGCGTTGCTCTGCAAGGCGCTCAAGTTCACCCGGCCACGCCCATTCTTTGAGGAACACGGCACACCCATCGGACTGCGGGTCAGCACACGGTTGTGCCGGGACATCTTGGCAGCACGTTTAAAGACCATTCTGGGTGTGCCGCCGGTGCTCCTGCGGGGCGGCCCCAGTGTGTGCAAAAAAATCGGCATCGTGACCGGCGGCGCGGGGGGAAGCGTGGAGAAGGCGGCTAAGGAGGGCGTGGACACGTTCATCACCGGCGAAGGCCCGCACTGGACAGGAGCCCTCGCGGAGGAACTGGGGATCAACATCTACTACGGCGGCCATTACGCAACCGAGACTTTTGGCGTCAAGGCACTGGCGAAACACTTGTCCCGAAAGTTTCGCGTCCCATGGGAATTTGTGGATCACCCCACCGGGTTGTGATTTTCATCCTCTGCCCGCCGCAATCCCACCACGCCAAAGGCCAGCCCCGCCAGCGCGGCCAAGGCACTGACGAGCACGGGTTCCCGGGTGGGCTGATAGCGGAACACAACCTCGTGCCCTCCCGCGGATGGCGGCAGGTGTACGGCGCGCATGAGGAAATTGGCGCGCAACAATCGCGACGGCTGGCCGTTGACGAACACCTGCCAGTCCGGATTATGCCGATCGTTTAAAAGCAGGATAGTGTCCTTCTCTGTGGGTGGGGTTTTCAACTCGATGTACTTGGTGTGGTTGACCACATATTCCACGGGCCCCGGCGAGGCACCCCCAGACGGCTGGGGCAGTCCATTCTCAGCCAGCACCACCTGAGTCTGGGGATCAAATTCCGCGCTGGCCAACCGCTCAAGTGCCTCCCGATCGCTGGCTCCCTGTTTCCAATCGGCATACAATTTCGCGCGCGGCAATGCTCCCCGGAACTCAGTCACCGCAAACTTGCCATTGGTGGTTACGCTCGTGGAATAGGAGACTGGCAACTGCCCCGACTCCATGCCCGCTGGCACGGGCACGATGTTGAAATCGGCCAGAGGCCGGAAGCGCTGGCGACGGGGATCGAGAACAGCGTTGAGCGCGGAAGTGGCATTGGCATCTCCTAACCTCCTGCGCGCGGCCTGGGTCATGATGGAACTACCGGCATAACTGACAATATAGCGGGTGGAAGTGAGTTCCAACTTCCGGAGAGCCAAGCGGACGGCTTCATTCACCTGGCTGGGCGCAACGGCCGGGGCAAGGTTTGTGCGAAATGCCGTGTCCGCCAGTTTGGGCCGGGGCTCCTGCACAATGTCCAGCATGGGCACGCCATGCCAAGGCATCTGATGTTGTGCCCACTCAACGCCATAGACACTGGCCAATTGCCCGGAAACTCCCTTTGTCCGGAGTTGCAGGCCTCTTTGCTGAATCTGCTGGGAACAAAACTGCATAAGTTCCGGATCATTGCTCGGATGGGAGGCTGAAAAGGACTGAACAAACTGTTGGAAATCTGCGGATGTCTGGCACTGCAAAATGCCGCGATGAAAATTCTCGGCAGCGACGGCCAAAGAGGCATTGGTGAACACTTGGTTCGCCGGTGGAAGGGGTGCCAAAAGCACATCCAAGACATGAGCCTCTAGCGAAGGTTGCACGACTTGAGGACCTCCTGGGGTGGGAACGGCCAAGTTGAACCGCTGACCGTCCAGCAGAGCGGTTCGGCCCTGGGTTGATTGGCCGGCCAATTTCTCCAAAACAGGATTGGAGGGATATTTCTCGGACAGATTCCAGTATTTGATGTACGGGCCATGAGCGGAGCCGAGATCCACCACCAGCAGAATTCCAAGTGCCGCCCATAAGCCCACCACACCCTTGGGCGACCATCTCAAGCGCGGCACCGCCAACAACAAAAGCAAAGCCATCAACAGTAACAACAGCGTTCTCCAGATTTGTCCCATGCCAAAGGCCGCCATCGCTTTTGCACCTTGTTCATCCGCCAGTCCCAATCCTCGCGATATATGCACGGCTACGTCTCCCTGCAACGTCATCAGCGCCAATGACAGCGCCGCCGCGGCCATGAAAAATACGCCGGAACCAATCGCCCAAGTCTTCTCAAAGCCTTCCCCAGGCTGAAACAGGTTGCTTAGCATTGAGCCGGCCTCCTTCACGCGGCGTCGGGTATCCTCCAAGTAGAGCCGCGCAATCCCCTGCAGCCCCAAGCCAAACAGGATGACCAGCAACAGGCTGAAGGGCTGCATAAACTTGATGGGGTTCCGAATGTCATTGAAGAAGGGCAACGGGTAAATCAGTTGATATAAAAATCCGTGCCGCCCCCATGCCAGTCCCAGTGAGATGATCGCCAGCGTGGCCGTAAACCAAATGAACCGGCATTCCACGCGAGAATAAGGCCCATCCTCCCGGCGGAACGAATTCACCAAGCCCCAAACCGCGACGACCAGAACCAGCACGCCCGCGTAAACGCCATATCCGGAATGATGCGGCATGCCCATGCGGTGCTCCGGCCAGCCAGGCGTTTGCCCCACGCTCCCCCAGTAACGCTGCTCGGGCGGGCTGTCCATCCGGTAACCAAACAAACCCGGCACAGCCAGTCGCGCGGTTTCCGCCTTGGGCAGGCTCCACTGGGTGGCGCCATTCCACTGGTGTTCCGCAGAAAATTCCTGATTCACAATGCCTTGGGTTTGTGTTTCCCGAACGCTGGCAATGGTGTTCCAAGCCATGAGCCCGGCAAATACCGCCATCACAGCAACCACCGCCGCCCCTCGGCCCAACGCGAGCAGCGTCCAACCTTCACGGTTTAAAACAAGAAACACCGCATACGCCGCGGCATATAGACTGAAAAGTGCGCCAATGTCGTAGGCTTCCATGACTCCCTGGCCCACCGCCAATCCCGCCAACACCGCCAAGGGCCACCATCGGCGGCCCCGTCCGCCCACCAACGCCGCCAATGCGAGAAAGGTCATCCCCGCCGCCAGCGCCCGCACAGGCAATCCCCACGTGGCGTAAGTGAAGAAGGCCCCATTCAACGCCGCCGCCAGGGCGCCTAGCAGGCAAACCGCAGATCCACATCCCATTTGCCGAAAGAAAACCCAGGCACACATGCCCGCCAACCAAAGGCAACCGGGCGCATAAAAATTGGCAAACCAAACCGAGCCATCCGTTCCCAGCGCCATGCCCAGCAGGCCAACAAGCGTCGTGAAGCCAAGGGCCGCCGCCGGGTAGGCATAGCCGATCCACGTATGGTCCACCCAAGTGCCCCACCCCTCCCCGCCATTCTCGAAATAGTGTTTAATGAAGCCCAAGGGTGCGTCATTGGCAAACAGCACGCGGCCGACTTGAAGGCTTTCGCGAAACAATGCAACCAGCACCAGCGCCAACACGCCCGCCGCAAATGCCGCCGCGGGCCAACCCGGTCGCCCGGCAGGCATGGATTTTTTCGACGGTTCGGCTTCCAATGTGCCCGCCTCGGAAGGGGGTTCCGGCGATGGAGAATCCGTAGCTTTCTTCTTCCTGTTTCGTTTCGCGCGTGCCACGGGATTGAAAGTCAAACACAGTCAGCAACTGACTGGGACAGTCTGCCAGATCGCAACCCACTCAGGCAACGCCCAACACTTCACACAATGTTCTCACCACGCGCTCCACTTGCGTCTGACTTAAACAGGACGCCGAGGGAAGATTGATGCCCCATGGGGCAAGACGATGGCTCACCATATTGCGGCGCTGCGCGGCCAAGGCTTCCCTTCGCCCATCATACGCCGGCAGACTGCTGAGGGGGTTGAAAAATGGCCGGCTATCGATGCCCTGTTCCGAGAGAGCGGCCATGAGTTTCTCCTTGGGCCAGCCCAGTGCGGGGTCAATTTGGGCTGTCACCATCCAGTAGGAGTTTTTCGTGCCGGCCGGTTCGTGGTTAAGCACGATCTCTCCCGTCTCATCAAGCGCCTCGTGGTACCAGCCAAAGATTTCACGCTTGCGAGCCACCAACTCATCCGCGCGCTCCACCTGCGCCAGCCCAATCGCCGCCGCCACGGGGGCGAGCTTGTACTTAAAGGCCACCTCCTCGTTTTTAAAAAAAATGTCTCCCGGCGCGCGGCCATGGTCGCGCAACTGCATTACGCGTTCGAACACGGCATCATCATCCGTCACCAACATGCCACCCTCACCGGTGGTAAAGGTTTTTGATCCGTGAAAACTAAAGGCGGCCACATCACCCCATGCGCCGGCCATGCGTCCGTGGCATTCGCTGCCAATGGCCTCGGCGGCGTCCTCGATGATCTTCAGGCCATGCGAGTCAGCCAGTTGCCGAAGCGCGGTATAATCCGGCATGCCTCCGTAAAGGTCCACGGGCAGAATGGCGCGGGTACGGTCGGTCAGGCATGCTTCCACGGACGCAACGTCAAGGCACCAAGTTTGCTTGTCCACATCAGCGAACACCGCAGTGGCCTCCACGTAGTCCACCGGCGCGGCACTGGCAATCCAGGTGATGTCGGGGACAATCACCTCATCCCCCGGGCCCACCCCTAGGGCCGCCAGCGCGAGATGCAATCCCGAGGTGCAGGAAGGCAGGCTCACCGCATGTTTCACCCCGACGTATTCGGCAAACGCCGCCTCGAATCGACGAGGGTAATCACCAGCGCGTTCGTACCAGCCATGCGCGGCCGCATCGGCAGCGTAGTCGATCTCCCGCTGGGAAATATCCGGACCGGCAATGGGAATGCGATCCATGGTCAACCCGCCACTCTTTTTAAAAATCCACCCGGCGCCACCGTAATCTGAAGCTTGTTTTCCATCGCGCAGTCGATCTCAAATTGGCCGTTCGATTTTAAAAACTCCGCGACCGCCGTGCGTGGGTTGTCGCCCTTGTCCCACGGCCGATCCGGAAAAGAGCCGGTCGGCAGGTTTTCGATGAGCGTGTCAAACACCACGCAATAACTGCCGGGGGAAACCAATGGCGCGTAAGCTTCCAGTTCGGCGAGCACGTGGTCGTGGGTATGGTTGGAGTCCAGAAAAACCATCACGCGATCGTGTTCACGGGCAATTTCCCTGACCTGCTCGACGATCTCCGTCGCGATGCTTGATCCTTCGATCATCTGGATTCGATCCGCCAGAGGATGCCCTTCAATGGCCTTCCGATTGTGCGCGCGGATTTCAATATCGATGCCCAAAACCTTCCGGCGCGATTGCCTCGGGTCCACCGTGCCTCCCTTGACATGTGCCTCTTCCAAATCCAACAAGGCCAGCAGGGAGGCACTGAGCACAAGCGAGCCACCGTGGGCAATACCTGTCTCGATGACCAAATCCGGTTTGACCGACCAGATCAGTTCCTGCACCGCGCAAATGTCCTGCGGGTACTGAATAATCGGCCGTCCAAGCCAAGTGAAATTGTACAGGTAATTGCCACTATCACAGGCAGCCTGCATCCACTCCATGGATTTTGAAGCCAACCCCGGAGCATCACCCAACCGGCGGATGTTCTCCCGCACTTCACTAACAAATTGCTCTTCCGGCTCCATCGTCCGCAAATTAATGCCCGGCGTCCACCCGGCTGTCGAACTCCAACTCCACCCGGTCCACCGCCACCCGCCGCGCCCGGCCTTTCCGGATTGTGGAAGCAGCCGGCTCCTGTCCGTCCAAATAAAAACCCAAAGCCATGGCCACCTCGTTATAGCCAAAGGCCGCGCGCATTGCCGTGGTGCTGGAAAATCTCGGATTTATTTCCAACAGCCACGTCCTCGCCCCGTCTTTGCGAAACTGATAATTGGTTGGCCCAACCGGCTGCAAACATCTCCCCAGCGCGACGGCTGCCCTAGCAACGTCATCATCATCCACCACCTCGGCAAATCGGGTGTGACCCGAGGTCGACAGCTCACGCCGGAAAATCAGCGGCGCCATGGATCGCCCATCACCCAAGCCGAACATCCCAACCGTGAACTCGCAATCATCCCTGCCCACGATTCGCTGAATCATATTGAATCCATCCGCGTGACGCACCAAATCCCCCGCATTTTCCAATCGCACTATCCCTCGCGAACCGGAGCCACATCTCGGCTTTAAAAGAAACGGCGGTGGCCCCAGCAGTTCCACACATTCCTCCCAGTCTTTTTCGCAGACCGTTGGGATCGCCCATTCTCCAGCAGCCGCAATCTGCAGCCACTTATCCCGCGCCAAGTCGATCAATTCCCGCGAATTCAAGCCCAGCCGGGTTGCGGTCAATTCTCCGCGATGAGCGTCCAAATAAAATACATCCTCATCAATCCCCGGCAAAACAAGATCTGCCTCATCTGCAAGCCCGCGCCAAAAATCAAGATAAGCCTCACTTTCCTCCGGCACCCGCGGCTTAGGATAAAACTCATCGCAGGCATCGCGCCCGACACAACCCGGATTACGATCCACTCCCAAGACCTTCACCGGCCGGCCACTCGTCCGCAGTCCCTCAACAATCCCACACCCGATGACAGCCCCCACACCCGTCACCATCACAGCGATCTCTTTTCGCTCCACGCTCATGTCACATCCAGCGGACCAAACGCACTCTCTGTGCCAGCATCACGAATCCGCGCCAGCCCTTCCCTCAGGGATATGGCGGGGGAAATTTCCAAGGCCTGAAACATCCCGGCATCTTTCGGATAGTTCACCCGCCGAAATGGTTTCTTGACGTCGCTGATCCGTGCTGTTCCGCCTCTTCCGAAGATGCCAAATGCCAACTCCGCAAGCTCCCCCATGTTTATTAACTCTTGATGAACCACCGGACATACGCCAGATGTACCTCTTTGTCCTGCCGTCAACATCAGCCGTGCCGCATCCTCTACATGAAGGAAATTCCGCGGCCCTTCCGAAGCCGGGAGATTTAAATCCAGCCCGGCCCCCGCGTACGCCACCACCCGTCCAAACCAAGCCTGATGTTTTACAGAACGGCCGTTTGTATCAAACAACTGCGGAAACCGAAGGGCACAAAACCTCCCTCCTCTGCGCATCATTCCCCACTTCAACAATGACTCCCCCTGCGCCTTCGAAAATCCATAACTTGTCATGCCTCCCGGCTCAAATTTTTCACAGGAGGAAAGGGTGCCCGCGCCAACCACCGAACGGCAATTCAACCGGTCCGCCAATTCCAAAACATGCAAACACCCGGCTGCGTTAATCTCAAAATTTGCCCGCACGCCTTCGGGACTGTCGTCACCAAACCCAGCCGCGCAGTGAAACAGCACATCCGCCACACTCTCCACCGCCTCCTTCAATCCATGACGCAAATCCAGATTAATCTCCGCGTCAGTATCCCTGCCCACGCGAATCACGGTTACGCCCGACTCGATCAGGATCGCGCACAGTTGTTCCCCAAGCATCGAGCCCGCCCCGGTCACCGCGACCACTTTCACGCAGCCTCTGCCTCCAGCAACAAAGCCACGCACAAATCCGGAAAATCCACCCCAACCTCCATCATCGCCCTCAAATTCTCCTTGAAATCAGGCAGTGTCTTCAAAACCGGAAGCGGGAGAGGTTTGAGATACAATCCCTCCTCATGCGTCACCTTCCAACCGTGGTTTTCAACATCTGCCCGCAAGGTGTCACGGCAATACTGGCGCTGGTGTCCCAAGGCCCTGTCGTTTTCGTTCAAGCTGTATATGTCGTCAATCTTGCCCAATTCCAAACCCATCCGGCGGTTGAGAGACTTGGCATTGGGCACAGCAATATACAAGCGGCCACCGGGAAGCAAAAGCGCGCGATAACGGTCAAGAATCAGTCCCGGATCATCCACATGCTCGAGAATAAATCCCATGATAATCACGTCAAACCGGTCACCAGTCTCAAAGGTCTCGAACCACCCTTCCACAATTTCGCCGCTGAAATCCGGGTGAGAATCCCTGAAGCGCCGAATCATGACTGGGGATCCCTCAACCATCATGTGACGGTCACATGCCTCATTGAAAATTGAAGCCGTGTAGCCATGCCCGATCCCCAATTCCAAGAGTTGCGCGCAGTGCCCAAACCGGCCCACCACCCGCTTGGGATACCAATGCATTAGGAGATCATTCTCAATGGCCACCGGGGAATCGGGAGAATATTCGGATGTAAACGCGTCCAGCTTGTTCACGGCCTTCGGAAATGACCCTGCCCAAGAACCCTCCGCAGGGCAACCGCCAAGTTACCCAAGCACCATGCGGGCAGGCCGGTGATTGCGCGAGTCGTTCGCAATGCCTCCGCACGGCGAACTGAATCCAAATCCTCAATGCCACCCAACAAAATCCGCGCCGCGGCAGCGACAAAACATCGCCGACGAAAATTCGCCATCCAACCCGATTTGCCGCGAATTTCATCCACCCGGGAAGTGGCTCTCCAGTAGTCCTGGATCAACTCCGCCGGACGCTCGCGGTTACGCGTGGTCGTAGTGGCCCCATGGCGACGATATTGGCAAAGTGCCTCGGGCACCTCAAAGAACCGTTTGTAATCACGGGTACACTCGGAAAAAAACACCGCATCCGCGCACTGAATAAACTCCAGCCGCAACCCAGCCGGCAGCGGGCGTCGATCCGTCTTCATCAACACCGCCGGCGTGCATATAGTTCGCAACACCGCCTGAGCCGCCAAGAAATCCTCCATGGGAATTTCCCGTACCGGCGCGCCCGATTCAATCCGAAACGAATTCGCCAAGTCCCCTTCCTCCAAAAGACGCCCCTCCTCATCGATCACCTCAAACGCAGAATACGACAGTGCATTTCCCTCCACCCCAACCAGGGGTTCAAGAACACGTTCCACAAAAGTCGGTTTCACCAAGTCGTCCGCCGTCATCATGTGCAGAACATCCGTTTCCGACGCAAACTCCATCCCCAAGTTGAAACTAAGACCACTGTGCAGATGCTCTGCCGTCCGGCGATATTCCACCCCCTCCCCGGCAAACCCCTTCGCAATCTCTGCCGTGTCATCCGTCGAGCAATTATCCTGAACGATTAATCGGTCCGGCCGCCGTGTCTGCCCCAGCAAAGATCGCAGTGTCGCCTCAATAAAGGGTCCACCGTTGTAAACAGGAACCACCGTAGTGACATGAAACGATTCCCCAATCAAAACTACCCCCTTTCCCACCTCAGGAATTCCCTCCAAGGAACCGTGCCAGACACAATAAACTCTCTTCCCGCGGGCCCACAATTTGCCACCAAATCAAGGCCCGTGACATATGGCGTAAACTCCCCATGCAACTGCGGATATTCCCGCTTTTCATAATCCATGTATTCCACTCTCACCCCAGCCGCCTCAAACGCCTCATGATCCAGATAATTCTTGGCGCCATGACCTGTCACATAACGCTCCCCGTCCACCTTCTGGCAAAGCTTCAACACCCGTTCAGATCCGCCACCATTCACGCCAAGATCCGAAGATCGCATATCCTTTGGCATCATCCCAAAATAACCAGCCATATCGATCATGCTTGCAGTTCCCAAGCCCGACAGCGATTCGTGTGTCAAACTGAGCACCGACTCCGCCAAATCTAACATTTCCCCCATGAAAGGTGCTGCCGCGTATGCCTGCTGAAGCGTAGCCAAATGCTTGCGCCGCCAACTACCAGACGCTGGCTGAACCTCATTGAGTTTATTCTTCATTGGGTGATCGGCCCTCGGAATAGTCAGCCACTGAACGCCTTGCGAAGTCTTCACCTGCACACGATTAAAAAAACTCCCCTTTGAAAAATCTGCATCATCCAAACAAATAAACACATCGGCCAACGCCATCTGCTCCAGCATGCCGACCCATGGGAAGTACATGGGTTGCGATATAACCACGGTTTTCATTCCACCAGTTTAAACAAGTCTCATTTCTGGCAATGGAATCAAGAATCGGCCTCCCAATTCACGATACTCCGACTGCTGGGACTGGATTTCGTCTGCAAAGTTCCAAGCTAACAATAATACAACATCCGGGCGTTTTTCCCGCAATGCACCCGGCTCCTTAATGGGCACACGCACCCCTGGCATTAGTCTTCCCTGTTTGTGTGGACTTCGGTCTGCCACAAAATCAATCTGTCTAGAATCCAGTCCGCAATAATTCATCAGGACCGCCCCTTTCGCCGCCGCTCCATAGGCTGCCAATCGCTTCCCTTCCCCTCGCAACGATTCCACAAACTCTCGTAATTTCTTTCGGGTGTTCTGTGCACACTTGGCAAACCCATCATAAAATGCGGTTGTTCCCACACCTATTTCCTCCTCATGCTCGCGCAGGATAGACACCGAATCATCCGCCGGGCAACCCTTGTGCCGGACAAATATCCGCAGTGATCCCCCATGCACTGACAGTTCCTCCACTTTGACAACCCGCAAGCCATGCCGCTCGAACAAGGGTTCCAGTGCAGTAAGCGTGAAGTAAAAAACATGCTCATGATACACCGTGTCAAATTCCCCATAGGAAATCATTTTCGCCGCATGTGGAAATTCGAGGATTGCTGTCCCCGCATCACCCAATAAAACCCTCAAGGCTTCCCCAAAATCGTTGGGGTCAGGCACATGTGCAAACACATTGCAGGCGACGATCAAATCGGCCCGCTTCTCCTTGGCTAAATCACGTGCCAAGGCTGTGTTGAAAAAGTCCACCCTCGTCTCCACCCCTTTCTCCCTGGCCACTTGCGCCACGTTGCCCGCCGGTTCAATTCCCAAATGCGGTATCTCCGCCGCGGCAAAATGTCTGAGCAGATATCCATCATTGCTGGCGACTTCCACCACCCAGCTTTCCGCGCCAAGGCTGAATTCGTCCATATAGCGACGCGCACTTTCCTCTGCGTGCTTCAGCCATAAATCCGAATAGGAGGAAAAGTACACATACTCGCTGAAAAGATTCACCGGAGGGACAACATCCAAAATCTGCAACAACCAGCAATCCGTACACACTGCAAGCCGAAGAGGAAAGGACGGCTCCGGGTATTCCAAATCCTCCGGCCTTGGCAGGTTATTGGCCAATGGCTGTCTGCCAAGATCCAGAACCAAGCATCCCGCATTTGAACAACACGATCGGCAATGAAATTTGTCCAAAACGACACTCATTAAAATGGACTGGAAAACTCACTCCACTTTGGCATGGCAGCGTCCTTTTCCGAAAGCCTGGGTGAATCCATCGGCCACTTAATCCCTACCTCGGGATCATCCCATCGCAAACCTGCCGCGTGGTCCGGAGAATAGATTTCATCCATCTTGTACAAGAGTTGGACATCATCTGTAAGTGTGCAGAAACCATGGGCGCACCCCATAGGCACATAGACTTGATTCATTTGTGCTGCGCTCAACTGCACCGAGTACCACCTGCCAAAAGTAGCCGAACTCCTTCGCAAATCCACGATCACATCAAACACGATTCCGCAAACGGCTCGGATGAGCTTCGTTTCAGCAAAAGGCGGGGTTTGGTAGTGCAGACCGCGCACAGTCCCACATGTCCGCGTCCATGACAGGCTCTCCTGCACCCACTCATTAGTCAATCCGTGGTCGCAAAACCAATCAGCATCATAGATGCGAGCGAAGCTGCCTCGCTCATCGAAATGCGGAACGGGGACAATTTCAAACGCACCATCGATCGGCAGGGGTTTCAATTCCATGGCACTCATTTTGTCCAAGGATTGCCCGCCATTTCGGCCCCGTCGCAATAAAGTCTAATTTGCTCCTGGGAAAAAGCCCGCACATCCTCTGCGTGGTCTTGGTGCCGGGAACGATACCAGACAGCCGTTTGTTCCACTGCGGTTTTCCACGTCCAAGTTGGCCTCCATCCCAGTTCTTTTTTTGCGAGGGCGATGGATAACGTCAATCGCGCTGCTTCCGGTGGTGGATTATTCTCCGCCATGTTTTCCCACTCGCCTGGCCAGTGTTTCAAAAACTCATCCATTAATTGCTGCACGGATTGGATCGAGTCTGGCTCAGGCCCAAAATTATAAGCCGGTGAAGCTGTCTCCATCCGGCTCCCCAGCCACAGATATCCTGACAGGCAATCCAACACATGTTGCCAAGGCCGCACGGCTTCTGGATTGCGCACCGGCACGGGCTGACCTCTCTGCAGAGCTCGTACCGCATCCGGCACAATCCGGTCAGGCGCATAGTCCCCGCCTCCAATCACGTTGCCAGCCCGAGCCGTGGCAACCAGAGCCAATTTTTCATTCCTGTTGAAGAAAGACCGACGCCAACTGTGCGCCACCAGTTCCGCCGCCGCTTTACTTGATGAGTATACATCCGCGCCACCCAGTGCATCTTCCTCGGAATGCTGCCGATCACTTTCATTGGCGTAGCACTTGTCGCTGGTGACCACCAGCACGGGGGTCTTCAAGCCCAACCGGCGTACCGACTCCAGCACATACGCGGTGCCCATCACATTTGTTGCCATCGTCTCCAGTGGCTCCTCGTAGGAGTGTCGGACCAACGGTTGAGCAGCCAGATGAAAAACGAAGTCAGGTTTAACCTTTCGTATCACCGCCTTCACATCCTCAAAATTCCGAATATTACAGTGGGCTTCGGACGCGAATGTGCCTGGGGCGATGATCTCGTGCAGGCTTGGTTCCGTGGGCGGCTCCAGCCCAACTCCGTGGACTATCGCCCCGAGTTCTTGCAACCACAGTGACAACCACCCACCCTTGAACCCCGTGTGCCCGGTCACCAGCACGCGGCGGTTCCTGTAGTAATCCCCAAACATCGCCTACCAAGTTTTCCACGGCGCCCTACCGCTCGACCACATGTTCTCCAACAATTGCTGTTCGCGATAGGTGTCCATGCACTGCCAAAAGTCATCGTGGCAAAACGCCTTCAATTGGCCGGAGGCCGACAGAGCTTTCATCGGCTCTTGTTCCAAAATGCAGTCGTCCCCGGAAAGGTAATTAATGATCCCTCGGTTAAACACCATGAAGCCGCCGTTGATATAGGCGTCTTCTTGGTTGGGTTTCTCGCGGAAACCGGTGATCGTAAAATCCTTGAGCGACAGTTCGCCATAGCGGCCCGCGGGTTTAACCGCTGTGATCGTTGCCAAAGTCCCATGCTGTTGGTGAAACTCAATCGAGGCGTTGATGTCAACGTCTGACAAACCATCACCGTATGTAAACAGGAAGGTTTCATCCGGGACGTGTTTCATGGCTCTCCGCAGACGTCCACCCGTCTGGGTTTCCTGGCCAGTATCGAGCAAGGTCACAGTCCAGTCCTCGATGCCTTCGTTGTCGTGAAAATCAATCTTGGACTGTGGCCCCATTTGCAGCGTGACATCGTGGGTATGCCAAAGGAAATTGCGGAAGTAATCCTTGATGACTTCTCCCTTGTAGCCGAGACACAGGATGAAGTCCTTGTGCCCATGGCTCGCATAGTGCTTCATGATGTGCCACAGGATGGGCTGCGGCCCCACAGACACCATGGGCTTGGGGCGGAATTCCGTTTCCTCCCGCAGACGCGTGCCCAAGCCGCCGCATAGAATCACCACCTTCATCTGCCGCCGCACCGTACGCCAGTGGAGGCAAGGGTTCAATGTAAACAGGATCCGCTTTTGGATTGATCCGGCGAGAACGGATGCTACGTTCGCCGCATGAAAGCCTTCCGCCTGATTCTCCTCTTGGCCACGGTAGCCGTGTTTGGCTCAGGATGCTGGTCCACCAAACGGTTTTTCCACGAGTTAAGATGGTCCGGCCAGCAGGAGCCCGTTCCTCAGGAACCGGGAGAAGTTACTCCCGGCTGAGCCTTCACGCTTGCTCCCCTCCCGCCCTGTTGGCACATTGATGGCCGGGGGTGCGTGATATTCTTTTCAGGTTGTTTCCGCCGGACGGGCTGGCACGCAGGGCCGTCAATGGCCTGATGCCGGTGGCTGACGTTTTGCTTCTTCCGTGCACGTTTCTGGCCTCCTCTCTGCTTTGCGCCATTCGAATGGCGGGCGTTGAACGATTCCGCGCCGCACGCTGGGCGTTCAGGAAAACCGGTGTGTTTCCCGTGCGCGACCAATACTACGAGCCGCTGGTCAACCCAAGCCACCTCCACCGGTCGCTGGACGAGCCACGCGAACTGCCCGGCATCAAATGGTCCGACACCGAACAACTGGAGCTGTTGCAAAAATTTGACTACGCCAACGAATTGCTTGCCTTTCCTTGGGCACCCGACGGCAAGGGCGGCTTCTATTATAGCAACCCCGCCTTCGGCCCGGGCGATGCCGATGTGCTCTACAGCCTCGTGCGCCATCTAAAGCCACGCCGTTTCATTGAAATTGGCAGCGGTCACTCAACGCTTCTCACCCGAAAAGCCCTCCAGCGCAACCGCGAGGAAAACCCGGATTGCCGTTGCCGCCATATCTGCATCGAGCCCTACGAGGCGCCTTGGCTGGAACAGTTGGAGGTGGAATTGATCCGCGAACGGCTGGAACGGATGGATCTCAAGCTCTTCACCGAGTTGCAGGCCGGCGACGTTTTGTTCATTGACTCCTCGCACGTCATTCGACCGCAAGGCGATGTCCTCCGCGAGTACCTCGAAATCCTGCCCCGCCTTGCCCCGGGCGTTTGGGTGCATGTGCATGACATCCACACACCCCGCGACTATCCCCCGGCCTGGGTGAAGGACGAGGTTAAACTATGGAACGAACAGTATCTGCTGGAGGCATTTTTATCACACAACAACGATTTTCGGGTGGCCTGGATGATGGGGCACATGTTTCACACCCATCAAGAAGCCGTCCTGGCCGGGTGCCCGGCCCTTCGGCGCGCGCGAAAGCAAGGCCATAACGCCTGTGGCGGAAGCCTCTGGCTGGAAAGATTGGGTCAGGGTTAGCGGCCCAACAACGAGGCGACGCGCTTGGCAAAATCATCGGGTGAAAACATGCGCCGAATTTCCACTTCTGCCTTTCGTTCCTTCGTCGTGAGATCACGGCGCCCGGCGATGGTTTCCAACAACCGCGAAGCCAAGTCAGAGGCGTCCGGCTGGATTGTGCAGGCCAGTGGATAGCCCTCAAGCACCTCGGGAATGGCCCCCCGCTCACTCGCCACCACGTGCCGCTCCATTAACCGCCCTTCCAAGGCTGTCCGGCAAAGGCTCTCCTCCACACGGGAGGGCACACAAACAATCTCATGCTCGCTGACCAACGCGGGCACCTCTTCCGGGGGCACAGACGGGAGCAAATGAACCCGCTCATCATCGCGGGCTGTGGCGCGAGCCTCGTCGGCCAATGGTCCATCCAAGCCGGCCAAAGTCAACGTGGCCTTGTCGCGCAATTGCGGCCATGCGTCCAGCAGCAGGTCCACCCCTTTTTCGGGCGACAAGCGTCCAAGGAACAACAGGCGCGCCGGGCCATCACGCCGGGCGGGCACCGGACTTGCCTTTAAAAGTGCGTCGTCAAGGGGAGGGTGCAAGGTTGTGTAACGGTTCTCGCCCGCAAAAGCCGCCCCTTGGCCACGAGTGAAGCGTGAAACGGCCGCCACTGAGTGACAGCGGGCCATGGAGAACTGCCACAGCGGTTCCCGCATGGCGAGCAGCTTGGAAATGAGGGGCCCAGCGATGGATTTGATGTTTAGCCGGTCCAGTCGTCGCGGCAGGTTTTCCTGCAGCCACAGGGCCACGGGCGGGCCTCCGGGCTGGGCCAAGTCAACGGCAAGGGTCACGGCGTTGAAATCCACGCAAAAGACACCATCATAACTGAAGGGCTCGACCTTTCCGCGAGCCTCTGCCAAGAGGTATGCATCCATGCCAGGCCCCGGCAGAAAGATGATGGATCGCTTGAACCACTGCTCGCCGGGCCGCCGCCACCACGGCACACGCAAACGGTGGATGCCTTTTTCACCGTGCGGCTTGCCGCCCGCAAGGCAGAGCACATCCACCTCCCACCCGGCGTCAAGCAGCAGGCTTCGAGCTCGACGGGCCACCAATTCCGCGCCCCCAAAGTCGTGCTCGTAAAACAGTGAGACCAGCAGGATGCGCATTAGCGGGGTGCCTCATGTTCGGCGATTAACAGGGCATTGGCGTAGGGATAAGGGCTGCCAAAGGCGGCACGAATGGCAGCTTGATGGGAGGCCTCTTCCCACTCGCGTGGTCCCCGGCGAATGAGAAACTCCGTTCGGGCCATGCCCAAGGCGCGCCTGCGTATCAATTCGTCCAAGTCCGGATTGTAGCCGATGGGAACAGTGAAGGCAAACCTGCCGCCGGGCGCAAGCAGTGCCTTGCAGGCATCAATGGCATCCAGAATTTTCCCAGCGGACACTCCTGTCGCGTCATCATCAAAGCCAATGTGTTCCAGCGTGGAAATGGAAAACACCAGGTCAAACCGCTCCTCCGTCCGGTAAGCCACGATGTCCTCGTTGATCACGCCCGGCGCATGCTCATACTTGTCCACCACGGGATGGCTTGTGTCGGCGTAGTGCGACATCACGTTGCCCACCTCCAGGATTGACTGCCCCTTGAATTCGTCGAGATACGCCAAGCCCAGCCCAACCTCGACGCAACGCTCGTTGCTCCAAGTGACATTGTGATCGTGGTAGATACAATCCCATTCGTGCCCACGCAGGCTAAACCGGCGCGGCTTCAGGCGCGGCCGAACCCAGGGTGAGAGGGCTTTGCGCACCGGCAGACGTAATAACTCCAGAAACCCAAACCGCCGCACGAACCAGCGCACCTTTTCCAACCCGCCGTTATATAAATGACCCGCCATGCGCGCCGGAGCCAACCAACCCGGCTCAACCCCGGCAAGTCATTGTTGTGGACAACCCAAGGTTGACCCCGCCCCGGCGAGTGCAAAGCTCGGCGTGCCGATGATCATCCATCGCCTCATCGCCCTCCATTTTAATTACGAAAAAAACGCGCGGGCATTCTTTGAATTGCAGGCGAAAGACGCCCTTGAATGGTTGCAGGGGGGCGGCGTAAAGATCGGGCCCGGCACCAGCATGCTGGATCTCGGCTGCGGCCACGGTCACCCGGGCAGGCTCTGCACCTCCGCTGGCGCCGAGGTGACCTTTGCCGACTACGAAGATCTTCGACTCGAGGAAATGAAGGACGGCCCCTTCAGGCAGGTCGACCTCAATAACGCCGATCTTTCCAGCTATGGCCAGTTCGACCTGGTGATGTGTTCCAACGTCCTGGAACATCTGGCCGACCCCAACCATCTGCTCCACAACCTGTCCAAGTTGCTCAAGCCCGGCGGTGTTTTTTATCTGAGCTGGACCAACTGGCTTTCGCCTTGGGGCGGCCACGAGTTTTCCCCGTGGCATTACCTCGGCAAAACCTCCGGCCCCATCCACACGGTCGGCAAAAACCTCTTCCGCACCTACATCGGCACTGTCCTGAAAACCATCCGCGCGCAACCGGGACTGGCTGTCCAGCGCATGGCCCCGCGCTACTACAACGAACTCGCCTTCCTCACCCGCCTGCCTCTTGCGCGGGAGTTTTTGACCTGGAACTGCGCCCTGCAAATCCGGCGGACAGATGCCACCGGATAAGGCCCTACCCATCCCGCGCCCACGCCTCCAACTGATCACACGCCGCCGGCAGGACATTGTCCCAATGCAGATCCCTTGCCCGGTCCCGGCCCGCCTCGCGCCAGCGCTGATATTCGTCCGGCACCGCCAACGCGGCCCTTACTCCATCCGCCAGCGATTGAGGCGTTTCCATCTCGGCCACCCAACCCGTTTCCCTGTCACGTGTTGATTCCACCAGCCCGGGCACCGGATACACCACCGCCGGCGTTCCCATTGCATTACCCTCGGTGATGTTCAAGCCCCATCCCTCCCGCACCGATGCATGCAACTGCAAATGCGCCTCCCGCAACGCCGCGTTTTTCTCCTCCTCGGCCAAACGGCCCGCAAACTCCACGGGCAATCCCCGTGCCTGCCGTTCCAAGCGCGAACGCTCCTGCCCATCGCCCACGATTTTTAACGATGCCTGGATTCCCTCCTTCCGCAGGTGCCGCAACGATTCGATGACATGATCCACCCGCTTGTTCGGCGCCAACCGCGTCACCACAATCAATCGCAACGGCTCCTCCAGTTTTTTCTCCCCCAAATCATCCAGCGCTTCCATGTCAATCCCATACGAAACCTGCGTGACCGAATTAACCCCCAGTCCACGCAATTGATCCGCCGTGAAGTCGCACCCCGTCCAGAAAGGCGTATGGCGGTATCGTCGCAGAAACCACCGCTCCTGCAGCCGTCCCACTGCACTAACCGGCCAGGGATAAAACGAACTCCAAATCGGTCCCAACACCTCATGAATATAAGCCACCACCCGCCCCTTCACCCACCACGGGGCAAACCATGGAATCCCATGATGCTGATCCATGACCAAGTCAAACGACTCCTGCCCGCGCGCCCAACGTCGCGCCGCCAGCCAACTGGTGAACCGTCCTCCCGCCCGAACAACCCGCAGTCCCTCAAGCATCTCCTCCCGCGGCGCGCCCGGAAAAGTGTTGGCAAACCAAACCACCTCGTGCCCGCGCGCCAGCAACGCCCGCAGGTAAGCCTCCGAAACCCGCTCCGCCCCGCCCGCCAACGGGTTGCGTAGATCACGCCAGTTGAGCATCAAAAACCTCACCCCGCGCCAAATTGCCCCCCAACCCCCTCCAACGCAAGAATCGAAGCCCAACATCCCCAACCCACGCAGGCTCGGAGGCCTTCACTACGGCAGGTCGGGAAGTCTGCGATACCGGATTTGGTGAAATTGCCAAATTTTTTTATTTTTCTTCGTTTTTCTGAAAAGCAACGTGTTGTTTGGGCGTTGCAACGGGTTGTTTGGTCGCTGCAACGTGTTGTTTGGGCGTTGCAACGTGTTGTTTGGTCGCTGCAATGGGTTGTTTGGTCGTTGCAACACGATTCCACAACCCATCGTTCCCCGGGGATGAACCGGGCTTACTCTATGCCTGACACAAAAGGAGGCATCGCGCCCATGTAACCTCGGGGCTTGCCAATGCTCTTCAACCGGTCTAGTCACCTCTTGTGCGTGCCGTCTTCTTTTTCCTTTCCTGTATTTGCCCGGTTTCCGCGCTGGCAAAGGTCTCCCCTCCGCCGCCCAAGCTCGTCAAGGCGTGGAAACTGGATCCGTTTTACACCAAGCACCTCAGCGTCAATGGATTTCCCATCATCGCCTCAAAAAATGTCTCGGACCATGCCCTGCGGGAAGCTGCCTACCTGATCCGCAACATGCTTGGCCAGCGGAAGGACCTGCTCCGTGCACTGGTGAAAAACAAGGTGCGGTTCTCCATCATCGCCCACAACGAGTACACCACCGACATTCCCGAGCATCGCCGCCTTCAACCCCGCCTGTTCTGGAACCGGCGCGCCCGTGGCCTTGGCCCTTCAAAGGACATTCCCGTTGTCTCCTGCGGCGAGGAAAATCTTTTAAACTATCCCGGCGATCCCTACTCCACGGAGAACATCCTGATTCACGAATTCGCCCACGCCATCCATTCCCGTGCCCTGTCGGAAACCGACCCCACCTTTGATGATCGGCTGAAGGCCACCCACGAGGCGGCCCTGAAAGCCGGCTTGTGGAAGGGCAAATACGCCGGGCGCAACCACCACGAATACTGGGCCGAGGGCGTGCAGTCGTGGTTTGGCACCAACCGCGAGGATGACCACGATCACAACCACGTTAACACCCGTGCCGAGTTGGAAAAATACGACCCCGCACTGGCCAAGCTCGTCGCCGAAGTCTTTGGCAAAAACGATTGGCAATATCAACACCCCGCCGACAGGCAGCCCGCTTCCGCGCATCTTAAAGGCTTCGAACCCAAGGCCGTGCCCACATTCGCGTGGTCCGCCAAGGCTAACGCCTGGTACCAGCGCTACCGCAAGGGGCTGGAAACCTTGGCACCCGATCACGCCGTGGAACTCGAACTCTTGTCGCCGGAATCCGAAAACTGGCGTTCTCCGCGCACACCCCACGAGACGGAAATCTTCATCGCCAACGCCACCGGCCTCACCCTGCACATGGAGTGGATCGACTTTGCCGGCAAGGCCAAGGTATACGGAACCCTCCGCCCCACCGGCCATTTTCGCCAGCGCACCTTCGCCGGGCACATTTGGAGAATCTCCGACGCCCAGACCGGCCAAACCCTCCATTACTTCATCACTCCAAAAGCGCCGGGGCAACTTGTGCTCAAAAACTTGAACAAGAATGCACAGGACGGGAAAAAGTAAATCCCAGCCATGGGCCGGACATGATGTCTCCAACAAGGTCGGCGAATAAAACTCTGGCTAATCTACTTCTTCGGTGCGCGGCCGGTGTGTTGGGCATTTCGCCCACACATGGGCCACGGGCTTTTGGCTAGGCCTTTGGAGTCGGTCTTAAT